>ERZ781399.413-NODE-413-length-56309-cov-8.365716_pt1 | contig 56309 bp, 48 predicted proteins | sample MGYA00511014_ERZ781399 | MGnify/ENA primary metagenome ERZ781399 (study PRJEB29847, sample SAMN06458254) | wastewater metagenome | isolation source: Wastewater bioreactor | place: South Africa: Cape Town | study: EMG produced TPA metagenomics assembly of the...
GGTCGAAGACGGAGCAGCCGACCAGGCGTGCCACGAAAACCCTCTGCGTACTCACCCGTCCAGCGTAGTCCGCACAGGCCCCGCCGCCCGGTTGCGTCGTGAGAAGATGGGCCGATGAGCATGATCGGCGGAGCACCGCAGCACGACGGCGAGAGGATCGCCGAGTATGCGACCTACCAGGCCGCCCAGGAGGCCGTCTCGAAGCTCATCCAGTCGGACATCCCGGCCAGCGAGATCGCGATCGTCGGTCATGGCCTGCGCTCCGTGGAGACCGTCACCGGACGCCTCGGCTACGCCGCCGCCGCGAGGTCGGGAGCCATCAACGGCATCCTGCTCGGGCTGCTGTTCTCGGCGATCTTCGTCCTCGGAACGCCCAACGCGGCCATCCAGCTGTTCATCGGCGTCATGTTCGTCGGCATCGCCGTCGGAATGCTCCTGAGCCTCGTCATGTACGCGCTGCTGCGCCGGCGTCGCGACTACACGTCGGTCACGCAGGTGCTGGCCGACCGGTACGAGATCACCGTCCTCGCGACGAGCATCCACCGCGCGCGCGAAGTGCTCGGCCGCACGGTCGCACACCCTGCGCCCGCCGCAGAACCCGTCGACCTCTCGATCCCGCCGCAGTACGGCGAGCGGATCGATCCCCACACGGCGCCCGGGCAGAACGGGTCGGGGCAGGGTGTGCCTGGTCAGGGCGCGTCCGGTCAGGCCGGCTCCGATGGGGCGAGCGGCGGCGACCAGCACCGATGACCCGCCTCGCGGTCGCGCTTCCGAACGGCGAGGTGACGGTATCGGCCGAGCTCGAGTCGCCGGCATCCGAACCGTGGGCGGCGCTCGCCATCGCGCACGGCGCGGGTGTGGGGATGGACCACCCGTTCCTCACCGGGTTCGCCGGGGCCCTGCAGGCATCCGGTATCGCGACGCTCCGCTTCGCCTTCCCGTACCGCGAGGCGGGACGACGGATGCCCGGGCCGCCCGCCCACGCCGTCGCGACCTGGGCTGCGGTCGGCGCGCACCTCACGGCGACGGTGCCCGGGGTGCCGTTCGTCGCGGCCGGGAAGTCCTACGGCGGACGGATGGCGTCGATGGCGGCGGCCGAGGGTGTCATCGATCCCGCCGCCCTCGTCTACCTCGGCTACCCGTTCCACGCGCCGGGGAAGCCCGACGCCGAACGCGGTGAGCACCTGGCCGACGTGCGCCCGCCGCAGTTGTTCGTCGAGGGCGACGCCGACCCGTTCATCCAGCCCCTCGACCGCTTCGAGCGGGCCGTGGCGACCGCGCCCGACGCCGAGATCGCATGGCTGCCCGGGGCGCGGCACTCCTTCGAGGTCGCGGGGGTGAAGCGGACGCCCGAGGAGGTGGGCGCCTCACTCGCGGACGTGGTCGTGCCGTGGCTCTGCCGCCGACTCGGGGTGCCGACCCGCGCGTAGGCGCGCCGAGGCCGCCGAGCTCCGACGACGTGGCCGCTCACGCGCGCAGTCGGGCGATCCAGGCCTCGACCTCGTCGGCCGTGCGCGGGATTCCTCCAGAGAGGTTCTCCACGCCGTCCGCCGTGACGAGGACGTCGTCCTCGATGCGCACGCCGATGCCACGGTACTCTTCCGGGACGGTCAGGTCATCGATCTGGAAGTACAGCCCGGGCTCGATCGTGAACACCATGCCGGGCTCGAGCACCCCGTCGTAGTACATCTCGCGACGCGCCTGCGCGCAGTCGTGGACGTCGATGCCGAGGTGATGGCTCGTCCCGTGCACCATGTACCGGCGGTGCTGGCCGCCCGCATCGGCATCCAGCGCCTCTTGCGCAGTCACGGGAAGAAGGCCCCACTCCGCGGTGCGCTGCGCGATGACGGCCATCGCCGCTTCGTGCACGGCGCGGAACTTCACGCCCGGCCTCGCGACGGCGAACGCCGCATCGGCCGCTTCGCGGACGGTTTCGTAGACCTTCCGCTGCACGTCCGAGAACGTGCCCGAGACGGGAAGGGTCCGCGTGATGTCGGCCGTGTAGAGGCTGTCGACCTCGACGCCCGCGTCGATCAGGATGAGGTCTCCCGGGACGACCGCGCCGTCGTTGCGCGTCCAGTGCAGGTAGCAGGCGTGGGGCCCGGATGCCGCGATGGTGTCGTAGCCCTCGCCGTTGCCCTCGATGCGGGCCCGTTGGTGGAAGATGCCCTCGACGGCGCGCTCGCCGCGCGGCGTGGCGATGATGCGGGGGAGGTCCGCGATGATGTCGTCGAAGCCACGGGCGGTGACCTCGACGGCGAGTCGCAGCTGCGCGATCTCGTAGGCATCCTTCACGAGTCGGAGCTCCGAGACGAACCGGGTGAGCTCATCGTCCTCGTCGAGGACGAGGTCGCCGTCGCGCGCCTCGAAGGCGTCGATGTGCGCGGTCGTGAGCGCGAGATCGGATGCCACACCGCGCAGCGCCGGGCGAGGGCCGATCCAGAACTCGCCGATCGTCGCGTCGCCGTAGAACTCGGCGGTCGTGCGGTCGGCGCGTTCGCGGAGGTGGAGGGTCACGTCGTGACCGCTCTCGCCCGTCGGCTCGAACACGAGCACGGAGTCCGGCACCGAGTCGCTCGCCCACCCGGTGAGGTGCGAGAACGCCGAGTGCGCGCGGAACGGGTAGTCGGTGTCGTTGGAGCGCTGCTTGTACGCGCCGGCGGGGATCACGAGGCGGCGGCCCGGGAAGGCAGCCGACACGGCGTCGCGGCGGGCGGCGGCGAACGTCGCCTGCTCGCGCGCGGGCGGGACCAGGTCGGGGCGCTCCGCCCAGCCCGTCGAGATCGTGTCGAGGAAGCCCCGCGGGAACGGCTGCTTGCGGTTCTGGTTCTCGACCGGTGCCTCGGCGGTCTCGGGGGAGGTGGTCGCGTCCGTGCTCATGAGTCCAGTCTCGCACTCCTGCGCGGGTTCGGCCGGTGTGCGCTCGCCTATCCCGCGCGCTCGAGCTGGACGACGAGCGGGCGGTGATCGCTGCCGCTCTCATCGAGCGAGGTCAGCACGACCGAACCGGTGGGCTTCCAGGCATCCGTCGCGAGGACATGGTCGATGGGGGAGCCGAGCAGCGTCGGCCACGCCGTCGTCCAGGTGCCGACGGCTGCCGTCCCGGTCGCGACCGCGGCATCACGGCAGTGGCCGAAGTCGGCGCCGTCGACGCCGAGACGGTCCATGTTGTCGATCGTGGCGTTGAAATCGCCCGCCATGATGACGTCGGCGCTCGCACACTGATCGGCGAGCCACGTGAGCCCCGACCGCCAGTGCTCCATGTCCTCGGGGCGAGGTGCGATCGCATGAGCGGCCACGATCGTCGGGCCGGTGCCATTGACGGGCATCGCCACCACCGAGGGCACCGTCGTCGTGTTCGATGCGCCGCCCGACTCCGACCGCACGACGGCGTAGTCCCCGAGCGCGGGGGAGATGAGCAGCGTCGTCGAGTTGGCCGCCCAGCCGGGGTACGCCTCGTGATGCGCCCACATGGGCGAGCCCAGTTCGCGCATGGCGACGGCGACGGCCTCGCCCGTCTCGATCGTCGTCTCGGGCAGAGACACGACGTCGGCGCGCATCGCGATTGCCGTCTGCGCGATCAGCTGCGGGCTGGTCGCCGAGCCCGCCGTGTTCCACGTCATGATCCGCAGCGACGTCGCCGTCTTCTCGGGCAGCCCATCGCCGCCCGTGCCCCGGAGCATCAGGATGCCGCCGTTCGCGGCGGCTCCGAGGACCGCGATCACGGCGATCGACGCGGCGAAGGCGCGGAGCGGCCGCGCGAGCGCCGTCAGCGCGGCCACCACGAGGACGACGACGAAGACCACCACGAGAAGGCCCCGGAGCGACACGATCTGCGCGAACGGGAAGGTCCGTTCCAGCCGGAAGAACTGCGGCCACGTGACGATCGCGGCGGCGATCGCCGCGAGGACCGTCACCAGAAGACCGAGCAGGCGGAACACGGTCGTGACTCTACGTCACACAGCCTGGGAGCAAGCCACACGATGCGACCGGATACGCTCGGATCATGTCCGTGCCCTTCCACGGTCCGAGCGATCTGCATCTGCATTCGGACCGCTCCGACGGCACCGAGCCCCCGGCCGGTGTCATGGCATCCGTGCACCGTGCGGGTCTTCGGACCGTCGCGCTCACCGACCACGACACGACCTCGGGATGGGCGGAGGCGGCCGACGCGGCGGTGTCACTCGGGTTGACGTTCCTCCCGGGGATGGAGCTCTCCGCACGCCACGAGTGGCGCAGCGTCCACGTGCTCGGGTACCTGTTCGACCCCGACGACGAGGCCGTCCGCGCGGTCACGGATCGGATCCGTTCGTCGCGCCTGACGCGTGCGCGGGAGATGGCCGACCGGATCGGGCGCGACTTCGACCTCAGCTGGGATGACGTGCAGGCCCAGACCGCCGTCGGCGCCACCGTCGGACGCCCCCACCTCGCCGACGCCCTCGTCGCGATGGGCGTCGTCCGCGATCGGGGTGAGGCCTTCGCCGGCATCTTGCACCCGCGGAGCGACTACTACGTCGCACTGTACGCGCCGGACCCCGTCACGGCCGTGGCGGCGATCACGGATGCCGGGGGTGTCGCGATCATCGCGCACCCGGCGGGGCGGGCGGGCCTTCTGCCGAAGCGGATCGTCGACGGGATGCTGTCATCGCGAGACCGTCGAGCCCGCGCTCGGGGAGCTCCGACGCCTCGTCGCCGGGCGCGATCTCATCGTGACCGGGTCGAGCGACTACCACGGCCTCGGGAAGCCGAACCAGCCGGGCGAGCACACGACCTCTGACGAGATGGTTGCGCGCATCATCGCCGCCGGAACGGGCAGCGCCCCCGTCCACCCCTGACCGCGGGGGTCGGAGGGGACGAGGGCGCTGGGAGGATGTCGGTCAGGCGAGCGCCTTGGCCTTCAGCGCCTCGAACTCCGCCGCGGAGATCGTGCCCGCGTCGAGCAGCGCCTTCGCTTGAGCGATCTGGTCCGCCGGGGTCGCGGTGCCGGCGACCGACTTGATGTACGAGTCCGACGCGGCCTTGTACTCCGAGACCGCCGCCGCCTGACGGTCGGCCATGCCGCCGCCGCGCGCGATCAGGTAGACGAGCGCCGTGAGCACGGGCAGGAAGATCAGGAAGATCAGCCAGACCGCCTTCGCCCATCCGCTCACCTTCCGGTCACGGAAGATGTCGCCGATGATCGAGAACAGCGCCATCAGGTAGGCGAAGAAGACGAACACGAGCAGGAACCACCAGACGAGGTCCCAGAAGGAGCCCCAGAATCCGTGGTATTCCACGGTGGTGTCGATGAACCGCATGACGTGCCTTTCAAGAGGGAGAGTCGCGGCGAAATGCCGCTTGGGATCACCGTAGCGCGGTTGGGTGGGAGCGATTGCATCCGACGGCAGGCCTCACGCGCCGCGGGTGACCTGCGTGGATGCCCGCGGCGATGGCCGACAGGCGTCAGGACTGCGGAGCCTGCGCCGCTGCGCCCGCACCGCCCGAACCGCCGCGGCGGCGGCGACGACGGCGCGCCGGGGCCGGCTTGCCGTCGTGGTGCTCCTTGCCGGCGCCGTCGTGCGTTCCGCCGCCCTCGGCGTCGCGCTCCGACGAACCCGCTGCGGAGCCCGAGACATCCGATCCGCCGTCGGCGCCCTCGGCGAAGGTCGAGCCCACCGGGGTGCCGCCCGAACGACGACGGCGACGGCGACGCGTGCCGCCCTCGTCCGTCCCGGCCTCGGCGGCGTCCGCGGCGCGCTCCGGAGTCCGCGCGCGCTGCGTGCGAACGGTGTCGGTCTTCGGCGCCTTGGCGATCCGGCCCTTGGTGCCGGCGGGGATGTCGAGGTCCTCGTACAGGTGCGGGCTCGACGAGTAGGTCTCGACGGGCTCGGGCTGACCGAACTCGAGCGCGCGGTTGATGAGCGCCCACTTGTGCAGGTCGTCCCAGTCGACGAACGTGACGGCGATGCCGGTCTTGCCGGCGCGGCCGGTGCGGCCGACGCGGTGGAGGTAGGACTTGTCGTCGTCCGGGATCGTGTGGTTGATGACGTGCGTCACGTCGTTGACGTCGATGCCGCGGGCGGCGACGTCGGTCGCGATGAGCACGTCGCGCTTGCCGGCCTTGAACGCGGCCATCGAGCGCTCACGCGACTCCTGGCTCATGTCGCCGTGCACGGCGGCGGCGTTGAATCCGCGGTCGTTCAGCTCGTCGACGAGCTTCTGCGCCGCGCGCTTGGTGCGCGTGAAGATGACGCTCTTGCCGCGGCCCTCGGCCTGCAGGATGCGGGCGATGACCTCGTCCTTGTCGAGCGAGTGCGCCCGGTAGACGAGGTGCTTGATGTTCGCCTGCGTGAGACCTTCATCGGGGTCGTTGGCGCGCATGTGGATGGGGTTCGACATGAAGCGGCGGGCGAGCGCGACGATGGGGCCGGGCATGGTCGCCGAGAAGAGCTGCGTGTGGCGCACGGGCGGCACCTTCGAGAAGATCTTCTCGATGTCGGCGAGGAACCCGAGGTCGAGCATCTTGTCGGCCTCGTCGAGCACGACCTCGGTCGCGTTCGAGAGGTCGAGCAGGCGCTGGTTGTTGAGGTCGATGAGACGGCCCGGGGTGCCGACGACGATCTGCGCGCCGGCCTTCAGCTGGTCGATCTGCCCCTCGTACGCCTTGCCGCCGTAGATCGCGACGACGCTGGTCGCTCGGTTCTGCGTCAGCATGTCCATGTCTTCGTAGACCTGGACGGCGAGCTCGCGGGTGGGGACCACGATGAGTGCCTTGACGCCCGGCTCGGGGTTCTGACCGAGGCGCTGGACCACGGGGATGCCGAATCCGAACGTCTTGCCCGTTCCGGTCTTGGCCTGGCCGATGATGTCCTGGCCCGGGAGGCCGAGGGGGATGGTCTGTTCCTGGATCGGGAAGGCATCGACGATGCCCTTGGATGCCAGGGCATCGACGATGTCCTGATCGACGCCGAGGTCGGCGAAAGTCGTCATGAGCGTGCCTGTTCCGGCGGTGAGAGACCGCCTGGGGAGTCGGATCCACGCCCTCCACTCGTCCACAGGCGCGGGGCCCCGATCCGTCGCCGGGGCGAGTCCACTCTACCCGGCGCATGTTTCGGGGGTCCGACGCCTAGGCTGTACAGCGTGTTCGAGTGGTTCCGTCGTCGCAGGCCGGTCGGTCGCACGCTGCAGTTGCGCTCGCGCGGAGACCTCGGCGACGCGATGCGCGTGGACTTCGCCGAGCTCGCCCCCGAGATCGATACGTTCCTCGGTCAGGCGGCCTACCTGCAGCTCGGTTTCTTCGAGACGCTGAGCGAGTTGATCGCGTCCACGCCCGAGCTCGCCGAGAAGGAGTCGCTCTCCCGCGCCGCCGGGGCGGCGCTCATCAAGCACCAGGAGATCGTCGCGCTCATCCGCGAGCGCGGCGCCGACCCGACGCAGCTGATGCTCCCGTTCCGCGAATCTCTGGATGCCTTCCGTCGCAACACGCACGGCGTGCGTCCCCAGGAGACGATGTTGTCGGTGCACATCACCGCGGGGATGCTCGACGACTTCTACCTCGCGCTCTCCTCGAGCTACGGCGACACCGGCCGTCGCGTGGCGCGCATCCTTCAGGCCGACGACGATCGCCAGGCCATCGTCGAGATCCTCGGGGCGACGATCGCCAGCGACGAGGAATGGCGCTGGTTGCTGGCGCTGTGGGGTCGGCGTCTCGTCGGTGACACGCTGCTCGTCGCGCGTGCCGCGCTCGCGCACCCGCGACTCGACCGCGACGAAGAGGCGAAGGTCGAGCCCGTGTTCACGGAGTTGATGGGCGCACACGCCCGCCGAATGGATGCCATGGGCCTCGCGGCCTGATCACCTCGGCCGTGCTCGCCCACACGGCGCGAATCGGTCGCCCGCCGGCGCTCGGCGCCGCGGTCGCGAGTCCGCGAAACGACGAGGGCCGTGGCGGTCAGATGCCGCTGCGGGCCCGGAGGTCGGCGTCCGCGTGGAGGCGCACGCGTGACACGATCGGAAGCAGGACGAGGGTTGCGACCGCGGGCGCGACGATCGAGACGATCCACGGGACCGGCGAGTCGAACCCGATCCCCACCCACGTGAGGAGGGTCCACGACACTCCCGCGGCTGCCGCGCCCGTCACGGGCGCGAGGGCCACCCCGCGCACCTCGCGGTGCGGCAGCACGAAGTGCGCGGCGAGGCCGACGACGGCGCCGAAGATCAGCGCGAGGAGGATCTGCACGGGCGGAGGGTCAGGCGACGAATCCGACCCGGCGGGCTTCCTCCGTGCCGAGCTCGACGAACGCGAGGTTCGCGGTCGGGACGATGTAGGAGTTGCCCTTGACGTCGGTGAAGGTGACGTGGCTGGCGGACTGGTCGAGCGCTGCGGCGATCGCCGACTTCACGGCATCCGAGGACTCTCCGGTCTCGAAGTTCAGCTCGCGGCCGGTGTTGGTGATGCCGATGCGGATGTCCACGATGCTCCCTTTCCGCCCGGGAAACTCGGTCCACCCGGCGCGATGATCCGACTCTACGACACGTGCGGAGGGGCGTTCCCCGCCCGCGGCCCGGCTTCGCGGACGGCGAACGGGGCGGGTCGCGGGGTCGGTGTCGGAGGCCGCGGCTAGCGTGGATGACATGCAGGATCCGGATGCCGCCACTCTCGCCCGAAGGGGTCGGGAAGCCCCGACGGTCGGCGCGGGTGTCATCCTGCAGGTGCCCGATGACCGGTGGTCCGCGCGGCCGCTCGACGAGGCGGAACTCGATCCCGAACAGCGCGTCGTCGTCGACTGGGCGCCCGAGGCCGGCGGCGCGGTCGTCGGCGCTCCGGGCTCGGGGAAGACGTCGACCCTGCTCGCCCGCGTGCGCGCCCTCGTCGCCCGCGGCGTCGACCCCGATCACCTCCTCGTGCTCACACCGACACGCCCGGCGGCGACGGCCCTGCGCGATCGTCTCGCCCTCGCGGTCGGGCGGGCGACGGCGGGGGCGGTCGCGCGATCCGTGGCCTCCTTCGCGTTCCAGCTCGTCCGCGGTGCCGAGGTCCGGCGCGGGGCCGAGCCGCCGCAGCTGCTGACCGGCGGCGACGAAGACCAGATCATCCGCGAACTCCTCGACGGTGACGCCATCGACGAGGCCGAAGGCCGTTCGCGGTGGCCCGAGTGGCTCGGGCCGGCGATCCGCGGAACCCGGGGCTTCCGTGGTGACCTGCGCGCGTTCCTGGCCGAATGCACCGACCTCGGGATCGGGCCGGACGATCTGTCCGACCTGGCGGCGCAGCACGCCATCCCGGTGTGGGCGGCGGTCGGCTCCTTCGCGGCCGAGTACCGTGCGGTGCGCGCGCAGATGCGCGGGGCTCATCGTGACGCCGCCGATCTGGCGCGGGAAGCCGTCGCCGTCCTCGATGCCGCCGCGATCGACCGCGAGCTCCTCGGCCGCTTCGGCTCGATCCGCTGCATCCTCGTCGACGATGCGCAGGAACTCACCTCCGGCGCCGTCGATCTCCTGCGGGCCTGCCGGGCGCGGGGGATGGGCGTCGTCGCGTTCGGTGACCCCGACGTGGGATCGGGAGCGTTCCGCGGTGCGACGCCCGAGAACTTCGCACGGCTCGCGGCCGAGCTCGGAACCCTCACGGCCCTGGGCGAGCCCCATCGCGGAACCGCCGAGCAGATCGACCTCGTGCGCAGTGTCGCGGCGCGCATCGGCGCGGCCGGGGTGGTCGCCCACCGTCGCGCGCCGTCCGGTGCCGCCGCGGAGGGGTCGGTTCGCACCTACCTGTTGCGCTCTCCCGCCGAAGAGGCGGACGCGATCGCCCGCCTGCTGCGCGAACGGCACGTCCTCGACGGTGTGCCGTGGAGTTCCTGCGCGGTCATCGCCCACGACTCTCGTCAGGTCGCCGCCCTCGAGGCCGAGCTCGGCGCGCGCGAAGTGCCGGCGCGCGCGAGCGGGCCCGGTCTGGCGCTCGGTGCCCAGCGCACCGTGCGCGACCTCGTCGCGCTGGTCGAACTCGGCATGCGCGACCCCGAGAGCTGGACCCCGGATGCCGTCCTCGACACGCTCCTCGGCACCTACGGCGGTCTCGACCCGATCGAGCTCCGGCGTCTCCGTGCCGCACTGCGGCAGGAGGAGCTGGCCGCCGGGGGGACGCGCTCCGCGGCCGAACTGCTCATGTCGGGTCTTCGGTATCCGCTCGAGTTCGCCACGATCGACACCCGCGAGGCCCGTCGCGCGATCCGAGTGGGCGAGACGCTCGCGGCGCTGCGGGCCCAGGCCGCGCAGCGTGCCACCGCGCACGAGCTGCTGTGGACCGCGTGGGAGCGCAGCGGTCTCTCCCGTCCGTGGCGCGAGGCCTCGCGCGGGCACGGGCCGCTCGCGGAGCAGGCCGATCGCGACCTCGACGCGATCGTGGCGCTCTTCCAGGCCGCGAAGCGTTTCACCGAGCGAGAACCCGACGGCGAAGCGGCCGTCTTCCTGCGGTCGGTCCTCGACAGCGACGTCGCGGAAGACCGGATCGAGCAGCCCGCGGTCATCGACACCGTGCGCGTGCTCACGCCGGCGGCGGCCGCGGGAACCGCGTTCGACACGGTCGTCATCGCCGGTGTCCAAGAGGGGGTGTGGCCGAACACGCGGCTGCGCGGCGGGCTTCTCGAGACCTGGCGCCTCGCCGACGCGGTGCACTTCCCCGATCTTCCCGCCCCGGGGATGCTCGACCGTCGTCGGTCGGCGATGCACGACGAGCTGCGTCTGTTCGTGCGCGCACTGTCGCGCGCGCATACGCGCCTCATCGTGACCGCGGTCGACGACGACGACACCGGGCCGAGCGTGCTCTTCGAGATGCTGCCGACACCGGAGCCCGCGGCATCCGTGCCCGAGCACCCGCTCTCGCTCCGCGGTCTGGTGGCGCGTCACCGCCGCACGCTGACGTCGCCTCGCTCGCCGATCCGGGAACGGAGCCACGCGGCGGGGCAGCTCGCGTTGCTGGCGGCCGCCGAAGTCGCGGGCGCCGCGCCCGAGCAGTGGTACGGGGTGGCCGCTCCGAGCTCCACGGCGCCGTTGCGCGACCTGGAACGCGAAGACGTCCGCGTCTCGCCGTCACGGCTGCATGCCCTCGAGCAGTGCGAGCTGGATTGGGTCATCGGCGACCTCGGCGGCGACCGGAGCGGGACGACCGCGGGCGTCGGCACGATCATCCACGCCGCCCTCGAGACCGCGACGGACGGTTCGGAACAGGCCCTGTGGGACGTGGTCGAACAGCGGTGGGGCGAACTCGTCTTCGACGCCGCCTGGCGCGAGCGGGCGGAACGCGTCCGGGCTCGCGAGCTCATCCGACGGCTCGCTCTCTATCTGCGTCGGTTCGATGATGCGGGTGGCCGGCTCGTCGGCGCCGAGCGTCACTTCGAGGTCGCGATCCCGATCGCCGATGCGGGGGAGCACGGAGCGGTCCTCAGCGGCGACATCGACCGAGTGGAGATCACGCCCCGCGGGGAGGTCGTGATCGTCGACCTCAAAACGGGGAAGAGCGAACCCCAGACCGACGCGAAAGTCGCCGACAACCCGCAGCTGGCGGCCTATCAGCTCGCGTTCTCGTCCGGCGCCATCGAGCAGGTGGCCGGGATGCCGGCCGGTGGGGCGAAGCTGCTCGTGCTGCGTCCGACCGCCGCGACGAAGGACTACGCCGAGCCGCATCAGCCGCCGTTCGACGACGACGCTCGCGCTCACTTCGTCGAGCGCGTGCAGCACGCGGTCGGAGTCATGCGCGGCCACCGCTTCGCCGCCCCGTACGAGGTGCACTGCCGCGACGAGTTCTCGTTCGGTCTGTGTCGTATCCACACCGTGTCGGCGGTGAGTGCTTCGTGACCGCGCTGTTGTCCGCTGCGACGATCGCGGCCGCGCTCGGCCAGTTCCCTCCGACCGCGGAACAGACGTCGGTGATCGAAGCGCCGCTTGCGCCGGCGCTCGTGGTCGCGGGTGCGGGAAGCGGCAAGACCGAGACCATGGCGGGACGCGTGGTCTGGCTCGTGGCCAACGGGCTCGTCCGCCGCGATGAGGTGCTGGGGCTCACCTTCACCCGCAAGGCTGCCGGAGAACTCGCCGAGCGCATCCACCGGCGACTCCACCGGCTGTCCGAGTTCGAGGCGCGGGGATTGCTGCCTCGACTGGCCGCCCTGCACGCCGAGGGGCGCCTCGCGATATTCGCCGAGCTGGCCAAGGTCGACGGCGCTCGCGGCGACGCGGAGCGGCGGCGGGTGCTCGACGACCTCGCCCGCGAATGCGGTGTCGACGAAGAAGCCACGGGCGACGACGACCAGCTGCTGCACCGCCCGACGGTGTCCACCTACAACAGCTTCGCCGACTCGATCGTGCGCGAGCACGGCCTCCGCATCGGCCGCGATTCCGAGGCGGCCGTGCTGTCGGAATCCGCGGCGTGGCTCCTCATGCGCCGGGTCGTCTTCACCTCGGACGACCCGCGGCTGGAGGAGCGGCAGGAGTCCCCGCGCACGCTGATCGACGCGGCTCTCCGCATCGCCCGGGACAGCGTGGACAACCTCGTCGATCTCGAGCGGCTCGCCGCGTTCCCGTCCGAATTCGGTCGCATCGTGGAGCGGCCGTCCACGTCCTCCCGCGTCGGCGTGTACAAAGACGTCGCGGATGCGGCATCCCGGGTCTCGGCTCTGGGACTGCTGGCCGAACTGGCCTCGGCCTATGACTGGGAGAAGGCGCGGCTGGGCGTCATGGACTTCGCCGACCAGGTCGCCGGCGCCCTGCGGATCGTGCGCGAGCACCCGCCGGTCGTCGAGGAACTGCGGTCGCGGTTCCGCGTCATCCTGCTCGATGAGTATCAGGACACGTCGGTCGTGCAGACCGATCTGCTCTCGACCCTGTTCGGCGGGACGGGGGTCATGGCGGTCGGCGATCCCCATCAAGCCATCTACGCGTGGCGCGGCGCGAGCGCCGGAAACCTCGGCGGGTTCCCGGCCGCGTTCGTGCCGAGCGGGGGATGCCGGACTTTCTCGCTGCGCACGAGCTGGCGGAACAGTGCGCGCGTGCTGACGGCGGCGAACGCCGTTCTCGCGCCGCTCGCGAGCCGGTCGCCCGTCGCCGTCGAGGAGCTCCTCTCCCGCCCGGGTGCCCCCGACGGTCGGGTGGAAGCGATCTTCGAGCGTGACCTCGACAGTGAGGCCGACCGTGTCGCCGCATGGTTCGCCGGAGTGCGCGCGGCGCGCGCCGCACAGGATCGCACGACGACCGGTGCCGTGCTGTTCCGCAGCAAGAAACACATGGTCCGCTTCGGCGACGCCCTCGGACGGCGGGGCATCCCGCACCGTATCCTCGGGCTCGGGGGACTGTTGACCACCCCCGAGGTCGTCGACGTCGTCTCCGCGCTGCGTGTCATCAGCGACCCCGAGGCGGGGTCGGCGCTCATCCGACTGCTGTCGGGCCCGCGCTGGTCGATCGGTCTCGCCGACCTTCGCGCCCTGGCCCAGCTCGCACGCCGACTCGCGACCCACGACGTCTCGCTGCAGCCGCTCGCGCCGGAGGTGGTGGAGCGCCTGCGCTCGACCCCGGGGGCCGATCGTGCCTCCCTCGTCGATGCACTCGACTTCGTCGCGCGACAAACCGACGGTCACGGGTGGCTCGCCGACTTCACCGAAGAGGGACGTGCACGTCTCCGGGAGGCCGGCGCGGTTTTCGCGGGCCTCCGCCGCACCATCGGCGCACCCATTCCCGAGCTCATCCGCCTCATCGAGGCGGAGTTGCGGCTCGACATCGAGCTGGCGGCGAACGAGTCGCGCGGACCGGTCCGGATCGCCTCGGCACAGCTCCGCGCCTTCGTCGACGAGATCCGCGGCTTCCTCGCCGCGGACGAGTCCGGATCGGTGACGAGCCTGCTCGCCTGGCTCGACCACGCCGAGCAGGCGGATGAGTTCGCGCCGCGCACCGAGCCCCCCGAGGACGACGTCGTCCAACTGCTCACGATCCACGGGTCGAAGGGCTTGGAGTGGGACGCCGTCGCGGTCGTGCGCCTCGTCACCGACGAGCTCCCCTCGCTCGCCCGCGACACCAAGGGCTGGTTGGGCTTCGGCATCCTTCCGTCGGAGTTCCGCGGCGATTCCGCCTGGCTGCCCGCCCTGGGGTGGCGGGGCGCGGAGACCCAGCAAGACCTGAAAGCGGCCATCGAGGCGTTCGTCGAGGCGAACCGGGCGCGGCAGCTCGACGAGGATCGTCGCCTCGCGTACGTCGCGTTCACCCGTGCCCGCGACCACCTGCTCCTGTCCGGATCGAGCTGGTCGGGCACGAAGCGCCCGCGCACACCGAGCGTGTTCCTCGAGGAGGCGACCGGCGCGCTCGGCCTGGTTCTCGCCGTCGGCGACCCTGGCGACGATCCGTACGACGGTGAGCGGCGGCTGATGCACTGGCCCCTCGACCCGCTCGGTGCACGCAGAACCGCGGTGACCGCGGCCGTCGATGACGTGAACGCCGCCCGTGCGCGCCCTCCGTCCGATCCTGACCCCGACCTCGAACTCCTTCTGGCCGAGAGAGCCGACCGTCTGCGTCCGACGCACGCGCCCGCCCCCACGCGCATCCCGGCGTCGAGGTTCAAGGATTTCGTCGCCGACTACGGCGCCGCTGTGGAGGAGCTGCGTCGACCGTTGCCGGAACGGCCGTACCGCCAGACCCGGCTGGGGACCCTGTTCCACGCGTGGGTCGAAAAACGATCCGGCCTCGTCGGTGCCGGTGCGGGACTCGATGACACCGGCCTCTGGGACGACGATGACGAGGGGGCGTCGGCAGCCGACACGGAGGAGCTGCAGCGGCTGAGGGAGATCTTCGAGAGATCGGAGTGGGCGGGGCTGCAGCCGCTCGAGGTCGAGACGGAGATCGACTTCGTGACGACGCGGCTCGACGGACGTCCGCACGTCGTCATCTGCAAGCTGGATGCCGTCTACCGCCGAGGGGATCGCTACGAGATCGTCGACTGGAAGACCGGTCGACCGCCGACGACCGAGGCCGAACGCCGCTCGCGCATGCTGCAGCTCGAGCTGTACCGCGAGGCGTACCACGCCAAGCACGGTGTCCCGTTCGACCGTATCGACGTCACGCTCTTCTACGTCGGCGACGAGTTGGTGCTGCGCGGCTGAGAGGCCGCGCTCCGAGTAGAGGTGGCGCGGCGCGCCGAAGCGACCGACGGTCGCGCTCAGGCCTCGTCGCGGTCGACGCCCCATCGGCGGAGTGCGGCGCGGCTGGCGCGCGCGGCATCCTCTTCGTCGTCGACGGCGTCGTGAAGGTTGGTGTCATCCGTCGGCTCGCCCGTCGACGGCGCTGCGAGCACGTCGTCGTCGGGAGGGGTCGACGGTCCGGTGGCGGTCCCCGGCGACGCGGTCGGCGTCCACCCGTCCAGGTCGATCGGCGCGGTCGGGCCCGGTTCCTCCGAGCCGTCGCTCACGCCGAACTCCGTCTCGATGCCGCGCGCTTCTCGCGACCGGGCATCCGCGAGCGCGGCGGCAGCCGCCTCCCGGTCGCGTTCGGCCGACAGATACAGCGAGAGGGCCTCGGGGTCGTAGGCGTCGGTCTGCATCGACGTGTCCACGGCGGTGGCGGCCGTCGGGGGGACCTTCTCCACCAGGGCGAGCGCCTCGTCGATGTCCGACCGGCTCGACGCGACGATGTGATCGCCGCGCACCCCGTCGGCGAGCGCCTCGAGCAGGGCGACGGCGTCGGCGACGACCTCGGACTCGCCGGCGTCGTGCCCGTGCACGAGCCACTTCGCGAACTCCAGTTCGGCGTAGAGGCGGGCCCGCTCGCGCAGGAGCGGGTCGGGGGAGCGCTCACCCGAGGCCGCGTATCCGTCGTACACATCGTCGATCGCGGTGGGGGCGGAGGCGAGCCAGCGGAGGTCCACGGCGGGGTCGCCGACACTGAGTCCCGACCAGTCGAGGATGCCGCTGACCTGCGGTACCCCGTCAGGGTCGTCGACGAGGAGGATCGAGGCGCTGGTGGCGCCGCCGAGCACGACGGCGGATTCGAATCGCCACAAATCGGATTCGTGGAGGGCGCGCCGCCACCGCATCATCAGGCCGTCGGGCACTCTGCCGGTCGCGTCGGCGCGGTCGAGGAGTCGCTCGACGTCGTCGCGGACCTGCTCGGGCGCGCGGACCGGCAGCCCGTCGGTGCGGACGACGGAGACGGGAAGGGCGTGGACGGCCGCGAGCGCGCCGCCGATGGCGGGCGCGTAGCCCGGGCCCTTCGGCAGTTCGCCCGGATCGATGCGGTACCCGTCGACGACGTCCACGACCAGGACGCGGTTCTCACCGGAGCCGTTCTCACCGATGACCTCGGGCGCGGCGAAGGGCAGGAGCGCACGGACTCCCGACGTCAGGGCGTGCAAGGCGCGGGACTCGGCGGCGAGGTCGGCTGCCGTCTCCGCGCTCGACGGCATCCGCACGACGACGCTGCGTCCGTCGGCGAGCGAGAGGAGCGCCGAATCGAAGCGCCCGGCGGAGTTCTCGGTGAGCGAAGCGACGCCCGTCACGCCGATACCGGGCAGGGCCGCCGTCGCGGACGCGGCTAGAGTGAGGGGCGAGCGTGCCATGCCCCCAGGGTAGGTCGGTCGCTCGCCCGATCCCCCCTCGCCACGCCCTTGAGAGAGGTGTTCGATGCTGCTGCCCGTTCCCGCGGTTCCCGGTCCCTGGCCCGGTGGAGCACTCGACCGTGCCGGGGCGGAGCGCGATGCCGACGACCTCATCGGCACGATCCGGGCGGCATCCGACACGAGGGTCCTGGCCGTTCTCGGCGATGCAGCCCCTGTCGCGGACGAGCGCCTCCTGCTTCTGGGAGTGGCGGATCTGCCCTCGGTGCGCGAGTGGGCGTTCCTCGGGCGGTCGGCCGACGGCGCCGCGCTGCTGCTGGCGGTCGTCGAGGAGGAACCGGCCGCGGCCGCGGCCGCCGGTGCCCGGTGGGCGCCGCTCCGCTCGGTCGGAGGTGACCTGCCCGCCGATGAAGCGGAGATCCTCGGGACGGCCGTCGCCCTTTCGGGTTGGCTGCGCGATGCGGGCTTCTGCCCGGCCTGCGGCACGCGCACGATCCTTCGCCAGGCCGGATGGTCGCGACACTGCCCCCACTGCGGCCGCGAGCACTTCCCGCGCACCGACCCGGCGGTCATCGTGCTCGTGTCGTCCGCCGACGATCCCGACCGGGTGCTCCTCGGCGCCAACGCGGCGTGGGGCGGCAGCAGGTATTCGTGCTTCGCCGGGTTCGCCGAGGCCGGAGAGTCGTTGGAGACCACCGTGTCCCGCGAGGTGTGGGAGGAATCCGGAGTCCGCCTCGAGGCGATCCGGTATCGCGGTTCGCAGGTGTGGCCGTACCCCCGTTCCCTCATGCTCGGGTTCCGGGCACGCGCCGTCCGCGACGACGAGGCCCGCCCCGACGGGGAGGAGATCGTCGAGGTGCGGTGGTTCGATCGGGCGGAGATCGGCGCGGCGTTGCGCGGCGAGACGGCCGTGCAGCTCCCTGGAGCGGCATCCATCGCCCATCGGCTGATCGACGAGTGGTACCGGGGGATCGAATGAGCGTCGATCCCCTGAGCGGGCTCGACGAGCACCAGCTCGAGGCGGCGCGGGTGCTGCGGGGGCCGGTCTGCGTCCTGGCCGGCGCCGGCACGGGCAAGACGCGGGTCATCACGCGGCGTATCGCGCACGGCGTCGACACCGGGGCCTACTCCCCGCAGCGAGTGATGGCGGTCACGTTCACGGCCAAGGCGGCGGGGGAGATGCGCGGGCGACTGCGCGCGCTCGGAGTCACGGGGGTGTCGGCGCGCACGTTCCACGCGGCCGCGTTGGCGCAGGTGAACTTCTTCTGGCCGACGCTCGCCGGCGACCAGGCCCCGACCATCATCGACAACAAGGTCCGGATGCTCGCCCACGCCGCCGACGGCGTCGGACTCGCTCCCGACACCGCGACCCTGCGCGACGTCGCGGGCGAGATCGAGTGGCGGAAGGTCACGATGCGCTCGATCGAGCAGTATGCGGCCGAGCGGCCGAGCGGCGTCGGACGGCTCACCGTCGATCAGGTCGTCGCTCTGCAGCGCGCGTACGAGAAGCTCAAGGACGAGCGTCGGCAGATGGACTTCGAGGACGTCCTGCTGACGTGCGCGGGCATGATCGAGGCCGAGCCACGGGTCGCGGCGGCCGTGCGGGAGCAGTACCGCCACTTCACGGTGGACGAGTACCAGGATGTGTCGCCGCTGCAGAACCGCCTGCTCGAGCTCTGGCTCGGCGATCGGCGCGACCTCTGCGTGGTCGGGGACGCCAGCCAGACGATTTACTCGTTCACCGGAGCCGATGCGCGATACCTCCTCGAGTTCGACCGCACGCACGAGGATGCGCGGGTCGTACGTCTCGAACGCAACTACCGCTCCACGGCAGCCGTGCTCGCCGTCGCGAACGACCTCATGCGGGGTCGGCCGGGTGCCCTCGAACTCGTCGCCGCCGCGCCGCAGGATTCTCCCGCGTCGCACGAGGCGCCGGTGCCGACGGTGCGTGCGTTCGATGACGAGGAAGCGGAGGCCGAAGGCGTCGCCGCGGCCATCGCCGCGGCCGTCCGTGGGGGAACCGACCCGCGCGACATCGCGGTGCTGTACCGGTCGCACGCGCAGTCGGCGGTCCTGCTGAGCGCCCTGGCGAAGCAGTCGCTGGCCGCGACGGTGCTCGGCGGTCGGAAGTTCTTCGATCTGCCCGAGGTGCGTCAAGCGCTGATGGCGTTGCGCGCCGCGTCGGTCGCGCCGCTGGACACGGGGTTCCTCGCCACCGTGCGCGATGTGCTGCGCAGCGTCGGCCTCACCGATGAGCCGCCCGCCGCGGGCGGAGCGCTCCGCGATGCGTGGGAGGCGCGTGCGGCGCTTCTGCGACTGGCGGAAGAGGCCCCGGAGGGAACGGATCTGCGCGCGTTCACCGACGATCTTCAGGCACGCGCCAAGGATCAGCACGAGCCGGCCACTCGGACGGTCACGCTCGCGACTCTCCACGCGGCCAAGGGTCTGGAGTGGGATCACGTCCACCTCGTCGGGGTGAGCGAAGGGCTTCTCCCGATCTCATACGCCCAGACCTTCGAGGCTGTGGACGAGGAGCGGCGGCTCGCGTACGTCGGTGTCACGCGAGCCGCGCGAACGTTGTCGGTGAGCTGGTCGCGCGGGCGAGGGCGATCGGAGCGGTCGCCGTCGCGATTCCTCCGAGAGATCGGCAGCGGCAGTCTGCGCTCGGCCGATGCGTTCGCCAGGCCCGCTGGAGCGAGTCGACGCGCAGGTGCAGGGACCGCGACACGGGGCCGATCGGACCGCTGAGCACGTGTCGCGCCGCCCGGCCCGCCTCGGCGGCGAGCGCGACGTCGACGTCGGGTCTGGGGCGCGCGAGCAGCTGCGCGGCGATGAGGGGCCACGCGGGGTCCTCGTCGCGGAGCGTGGCGTCCAGGCAGCTCAGACACGCCGTCGTTCCCGGCGCGATCACGGGGCCGATGGTCGCGGCGGAGCCGTCGAGGACCAGCGGCAGGTGCACGATGTCGTGGCGCATCAGGTCGACCGCCCGCCGCGGATCCACCCGGTGGGCGGCCAGCAGCAGCACCCGGGAGCCGGCGGGCACACGATGCGTGGCGGGACCCGCCCAGTCGATGCGCGGCGTGCGGGCCGGGAGGGCGGCCAGGACCGCGCGCACCGCCGCGGCGGGCAGATCGTCGGCCACCTGGACGATGAGCGGCGCCGTCCGGCGCCGGTGGACCAGCGCCGAGGAGAGATGCGACACGAGATCGTCGGCGTCGCGATCACGCCCGCCGTGCAGACGCACCAGCGCGCGGAGCGCCGAGCGCGTCGTCCCGGCCTCGAGCGCGGTCAGGGCGGCATCCGTCCACCGGTCACGGCGCGACAGCTGCGCCCGTGCGGGGAAGCCGAACTGCACGGTGCCGTCGTGGCGCCAGAGCGGGGGAGCAGAGGGGTCGAGTCGGATCATGCCCCGATGATGACGCGGTCCCGGGGCGCCGGAAGGGTTGTCCCCAGGGCCGCCGTCACGTGGGGCCCCTGGGGAGGAGGGATCAGACCGGGCGCTGGTCGTCGGGCGTCGCGTCGTCGTCGCCCTCGCCGCGACCCGGGGCCTCGGTCTCGTCCTCGCCGGACGCGGCCGCCGTCTCCTCGGCGATGAGCTGCGCGAGCGCATCGTCCATGGCGTCCGACGGCGCGGCCTCACCGCGCGACGCGGCGGTCAGTCGTGCCACGAGACCCGCCGGGTCGTCGATGTCCTCGGCGGTCGGCATGAGGTCGGGGTAGTCCCACAGCGCATCGCGCCCCGCCACGCCGACGGCGTCGGTGACCGCGCGCCACATCGCCGCGGCTTCGCGCATGCGACGCGGTCGCAGCTCGAGCCCGACGAGCGAACCCAAGGCCTGCTCGGCGGGGCCTCCGACGGCACGGCGACGGCGCACGGCCTCTGCGATCCGAACCGCCGAGGGGAGCCGCGAGGTCGCGTCCTCCGTGACCACGTCGACCCAGCCCTCGATGGTCGCGAGCAGGTTCTCGAGCCGCGTGAGTGCGGCCGTCTGCTCCTCGGACCGCTGAGGGAGGAGCGCGCCGCTCTCCAGGGCGCTGCGCAGCTCCTCAGGCTGTGACGGGTCGAACCGCGACGCCAGTTCCTCCAGAGCGTCGGTGTCGACCCGGATGCCGTGGGCGAACTCCCGCACCTGTGAGATGACGTGCAGGCGCAGCCAGCGGGCGTGGCGGAACAGACGGGCGTGCGCCAGCTCGCGCGTCGCGAGGTACAGCGCCAGCTGGTCGTCGGGGATCTCGAGGTCGCGCCCGAAGTCGGCGAAGTTCTGCGGCAGGATCGCCGCGTCTCCGTCGGGCATGACCGGGATGCCGACATCGCCGCCGCCGACGACTTCGGTGGAGAGGCGTCCGACGACGTGACCGAGCTGGGTCGCGAACAGGGAGCCGCCCACGGTGCGCATGAGGCGGCCCGCTCCGGCGATCAGATCCTGCATGTCGTCGGGCGCCTGCTGCCCGAGCGCGTCGGTGAGCGCGTCGGCGATGCTGGTGGCCACCGGCTCGGCCAGTTCCTGCCAGACCGGCAGTGTGGCGGACACCCACGCGCCGCGGGTCACGGCCTTCGGCGGGCGCGGGAGGTCGCCGATCGTGGTGGCCTCGCCGAGCCAGAGGGCGGCGAGCGAGAACGCGTGATCGAGGTCGGTGCGCTCGCCCGCGGTCACCCCCAGACCGTCCTGGTTCGCGATGTGCAGCGCCTGACGCTCGGCCAGGCTCCAGTCGATGCCGTCCTGTGTCTGGGAGAACGCGCCCTGCAACTGGTTCATGACCGCCTGCATCATGGCCGGGTCGATCTGCATCCCGGACAGACGCGAGAGCTCCGCGGCGTCCAGGCCAGAGGTGTCGCCCGACATCAGGCGCCGCAGGAGCTCCTGGAACTCCTCTTCGGGGTTCCGGTCGTCGTCTGCCACTTCAGCCGCCTTTCAGCCGGGTCAAGGGGAACGGCATCTACGCTAGTCGCACGATTCCTCGCTTCCCTCGGCTCGGCCCCTCGCCGCTTACGCCGCGCGCGAACGATCCGGCAAAGGTGGGACCCGTGACCCTGTTCGACGAGAACGTCTCCGTCGTGCCCGCCCCTCGGCGGCGCTGGAGCCGATCGACGGTGTTCGGCGCATGGTCGTTGGTCGTGGCCACGCTCGTGCTGCTCGTGCTGTCGTTCCTGCCGTCGCCGTACGTGATCCAGCAGCCGGGGCCCGTCCTCAACACGCTGGGGACGTCGCCGGACGCGGACGGGAACGAGGTGCCCTTGATCACCGTGCCCGACGAGAAGGACACGCCCTCGGCGGGGCAGCTCGATCTGCTCACGGTCCAGATCAACGGCAATCGCGAGCGCACCCCGAGCTGGATCGAGCTCGCGCAGGCGTGGTTCGACCCCTCGCGCGCCGTCGTGCCGTTGGACCGCATCTTCCCGTCGGGCCAGTCGACCGAGCAGCGCAACACCGAGAACGCCGCGCTGATGAGCGACTCGCAGCTGGAGGCCTCGGCCGCGGCCCTCCGCCAGCTCGGGTACACCGTGCCGCAGGACGTGGTCGTCGGCACCATCGACGACTCGGGGGCGTCGGCGGGTGTGCTCCGACTCGGTGATGTCATCACCGCCCTCGACGGTGCACCCGTGGCGAGCGTGGCGGACATCCGATCGGCCGTGCAGGCCGGGGGAGGTGCCCCGGTGGAGCTCGGTATCGAGCGCGACGGGGCGCAGAGCTCGGTGTCGGTCACCCCGCGACTCACAGACGTCGACGGCCAGCAGCAGTGGCTCCTCGGCGTCGGCTTGACCCTCAACTTCGACCTGCCCGTGGACGTGAAGATCCAGATCAACAACGTCGGCGGACCGAGCGCGGGCATGATGTTCGCGCTCGGCATCATCGACAAGATGTCGACGGGCGATCTGACCGGAGGCCAGCACATCGCCGGGACCGGCACCATCGACGCCGACGGGAACGTGGGCGGCATCGGAGGCATCCGCCAGAAGCTCTACGGCGCCCGCAACGCCGGCGCCACCTGGTTCCTGGCCCCGCAGTCGAACTGCAACGAAGTGGTGGGGCATGTGCCCGACGGCATCCGGGTGTTCTCCGTGTCGACGCTGCAGGACTCCCTCACGGCCCTCGAGACCATCCGTGACGGGGGCGACCTCGACGCCCTGCCGACGTGCGACGGGACACCCGCCTCGGGATCGTAGTATCCACGGCTCACCCTCAGAGGCGGCCGCCTAGGATGGACGCGTGACCACGACCTCAGCGCCGAACCAGGCCACGCCCCCGAACCGTTCACGACGGATCATCTCGATCTCGCTGGCGGTCATCGCCGCCCTGGTCGTGGCGTTTTTCGTCTTCGCCAACCTCTACTCCGACTGGCTGTGGTTCTCGCAGCTCGGTTTCACCGAGGTGCTCACCACCCAGTGGATCGCGCGGACGGTGATGTTCGTCATCGGGTTCCTCGCCATGGCGATCCCGGTGTGGGGCGTCATCCAGCTCGCTTACCGCCTTCGTCCCGTCTACGCGCGTCTGAGCTCGCAGCTCGATCGCTACCAGGAGGTCGTGGAGCCGCTCCGCCGCCTCGCGATGTGGGGCATCCCCATCTTCTTCGGGTTCTTCGCCGGCTTCGCCGCCTCCGCGCAGTGGGAGACGACCTGGCTCTGGTTCAACGGCGTGGCCACCTCGACCACCGACCCGCAGTTCGGTCTGGACACCGGCTTCTACCTGTTCGGGCTGCCCTTCTACACCACGGTCCTCGGCTTCGCGTCGGCCGTCGTGCTCGTGTGCCTCCTGCTCACCGCCGTGGTGTCCTACCTCTACGGCTCGGTCCGCGTGGGCCAGCGCGAGCTGCGCATCTCCAAGGCGGCGCGCATCCAGCTCGCGGTCCTCGCGGGTCTGTACCTGCTCCTGCAGGGCGGCAGCCTGTGGCTGGACCGCTACACGACGCTCGTCAACCAGGAGGACCGCATCACCGGTCCGGGGTACGTCGGCGTGAACGCCGTCATCCCCGGGCAGACGATCCTCGCGATCGCGGCCGTCATCGTCGCGCTCGCGTTCTTCGTGACCGCGGTGATTGGACGCTGGCGGTACCCCCTCATCGCGACCGCGCTGCTCGTGGTCTCGGCGATCGTCGTCGGCGCCGCCATCCCGTGGGCGGTCACGACGTTCCAGGTGCGCCCGAACCAGCTCGCGCTCGAGAGCCAGTACTACCAGCGCAACATCGACAGCACGAAGGCCGCGTACGGCATCGACGGCATCGAGAAGGAGAACTTCGCCGCCGCGACGACCGCCGAGGCCGGCCAGCTGCGCAACGACGCCTCTTCCACGGCCCAGCTGCGCATCATGGACCCGGCGATCATCGGCCCGACGGTCCGCCAGCTGCAGCAGTACCGCGCGTACTACCAGTTCAACAACCCGCTCGACGTCGACCGCTACACGATCAACGGTCAGACGCAGGATGCCGTCGTGTCGCTGCGCGAGCTGAACATCGGACAGCTCGGCGACGCGGCGTCGTGGCAGAACACCACGCTCGTCTACACGCACGGCTACGGCATGGTCGCGGCGGCGGGCAACGAGCGCACGGACGACGGCGACCCGGTGTTCCTCGAACAGGCCATCCCCGGGACCGGCTTCCTCACCGACCTCAACTACGAACCGCGCGTGTACTTCGGCGAGCAGTCGCCGCCGTACTCGATCGTGGGCGGACCCGAGGGTGGCGAGGACATCGAGCTCGACTACCCGATCGGCGCCGACGGTGGCACGGAGACCCGAACGACGTTCCGCGGAGACGGCGGCCCGAGCGTCGGCAACGTCTTCAACCGCCTGATCTACGCGCTGAAGTTCCAGTCGGAGCAGATCCTCTTCTCGGACTACGTCAACCAGGACTCCCAGATCCTCTACGACCGCAACCCGAAGGAGCGCGTCCAGAAGGTCGCGCCGTACCTGACCCTCGACAGCGACCCGTACCCGACGGTGGTCGACGGTCGTATCAAGTGGGTCATCGACGGCTACACCACGAGCGCGAACTACCCGTACTCGTCGAGCGTGTCGCTGTCCCGCGCCATCGCCGACTCGAACACCCCGTCGCCGACGTACTCGCTCGACAACATCAACTACATCCGCAACTCGGTCAAGGCCACGGTCGACGCGTATGACGGCAAGGTGACGCTGTACGCGTGGGACGACCAGGACCCCATCCTGCAGGCGTGGCAGAAGATCTACCCCACGAGCCTCCAGCCGTGGAGCGAGATGTCGGCCGACCTGATGAGTCACGTGCGGTACCCGACCGACCTCCTGAAGGTCCAGCGCTCCATGCTGGGCGTCTACCACGTCGATGACGCCCGATCCTTCTTCCAGCAGGACAACCGGTGGACGACGCCCAACGACCCGCAGAATGCCAACGAGCTGCAGCCGCCGTACTACCTGACGATGAAGATGCCGAGTCAGGACGCCCCGTCGTACTCGATGTTCACGAGCTTCATCCCGGCATCGCAGGGACAGGCGCGCAACGTCCTGACCGGATATCTGGCGGTCGACTCGGATGCCGGCAACGAGAAGGGCGCGAAACGTTCCGACTACGGCCGATTGCGCATGCTCGTGATCGACGCGGAGACGCCCGTGCCCGGCCCCGGTCAGGTGCAGAACACCTTCGACTCGGACACGACGGTGTCGTCGCAGATCAACATCCTGAAGCAGGGCCAGTCGCAGGTGCTCAACGGCAACCTGCTGACGCTCCCCGTCGGTGGCGGTCTGCTCTACGTGCAGCCCGTGTTCGTCCAGTCCTCCGGCGGCACGCAGCTGCCGCAGCTGCGTCGCGTGCTGGTCGCGTTCGGTAACAAGATCGCGTTTGAGAACACCCTGAGCGAAGCGCTCGACTCGCTGTTCGGCGGTGATTCCGGTGCGGCCACGGGCGACGAGTCCGTCACGCCGACCGACCAGACGGGCACGGGCGGGGACGGAACCTCGACGACCCCGACGGCTCCGGCGGGCGACTACGCGGCGGCGTTGGCCGAGGCGCAGGCCGCTCTGCAGGCGAAGCAGGCCGCCCTGACCGCGGGCAACCTCGCCGAGTTCGCCACGCAGGACGCCCGCCTCAACGCGGCGGTCCAGCGTCTCATCGAGCTCGAGGATCAGGCGCAGGGCGGAACCGCGACGCCGACGCCGAGCCCGACGCCCGGCGGCTGATCCCGCGCACGTGAGAGAGGCCGGTTCCCTTCGGGGAGCCGGCCTCTCTCACGTCCTGCGCCGGGCGGCCCCGCGCTGCCCCCGCCCGGCGCGAAGGAACGCCGTGTGAGCGGCATCCATCCCGTTCGGTGTCCGGAACACGCGGACGAGGAGGGACGGCATCCGTGTGTCGGGGACACTGGGGATGCCATTGCGTCCCGGACCTGAACCGCCGTCGGCTCAGGCGCTCAGGAACCACCACCAGATGAGCAGCAGTGTCGTGCCGAAGCCCGCGATCTGGTTGAGCCAGAGGAAGCGGTTCCAGCCCGCCGTGGCGGTGTCCGACGTGGCATCCGTGACGTTGCGGTACGGCCAGCACACCACGAGATAGGGGATCACGAGCAGCGCCGCGAGCGGGCCGGGCCAAGCGGTGAGCAGCATCACCACTCCGGCGAGCGCGTACGCCGCGAGCGCGAAGCGCACGGTCCATCTCGCTCCGCGGGCGGTCGCGATCGACGAGATGTCGGCGGCGCGGTCGGCCTCGACGTCCTGCACGGCGCCGAAGGCGTGCGAGGCGATGCCCCACAGCGCGAAGGCGACGATCACGGCCACGAGCTGCCACGTCCACGTCGCGCCGGCGAGGACCAGACCGTACACGGCGGGGGAGAAGAAGTGGATGCTGCTGGTCATCGAGTCCGCGAACGGGCGTTCTTTGAGTCGCAGCGGGGGAGCGGAGTAGAACACCACGAAGAACAGGCTCAGCGCCAGGACGAGCCAGGACAGCGGCGACCCGACGATGACGAGGAACACCACGAACGGCAGGCACGACATCGCCGAGGCCCACAGGGTGATGGGGTGCATGCGTTTGGCGAGCACCGCGCCGTGCGTGCCGCCCTTGCGGGGGTTGCGGAGATCGGATTCGTAGTCGAAGACGTCGTTGACCCCGTACATCGTGAGGTTGTAGGGCACGAGGAAGAACAGGATGCCGACGACGAGAGTGGCATCCGCCTGGCGGGTGGTGAGCACGTACGCGGCCGCGAACGGGAACGCGGTGTTGATCCAGCTCACCGGTCGCGACGAGACGAACAGCTCTCGGAGGACGCGTCCTGGGGTCAGTGCGGGCATGGTCATGCGGTTTCCCTCCGAGCGGGGGCGAGCGTGAAGAGCGCCGGCACGAGGAACGCCGCGCAGATGGGGTACGCGAAGTCCTCGAGGGGGGCGAGCCCGATCCGCAGCCCGCTGAGGTGCTCCGGAGGGTAGGAGAACAGGCCGACGGCGATCATCAGGTTGTCGAAGACGGCGGTCAGGGCGGCGAGCGCGAGCGCCGTCCAGCCGGACGCGCGCATGCGGCGCGCGAAGTCGGGTCGACGTGCACTCAGCAGTGTCATCACGGCGGTGATGACGACGAAGGGGATCAGGATCAGCGGATACGTCACGACGGGGTCTCCTCGACCCCGCTGCGCGCCCGTCGCCCGGCGTCCCGTCGCGCCTGCAGGCGTTCGAACACCGTCCAGAGCACCATCGCGAGGTAGCTGAGGAACAGCAGGAAGAACACCTCTTCGAGCGGCAGGTGCGGGGCGAGGTCGATGCCGACGAAGAGGGGGCTGTGGCCCTTCACGAACACGCCGGACAGGATGCCGACGGCATCCCACGCGAGGAAGAACACCGTGCCGAGCCCGACCGCGAGTGCCGTGCGACCGGGTGCCCGGCGCAGTGCGAGATCGAACTTCAGGTCCACGGCGATCATGCCCGCCAGCGAGAACAGGATCGCGCCCAGGTAGATCCCGGGCATCTCAGACCGCCGCGCGCGCCGGCTCGTTCAGAGGACCCGCGGTGCGGTCATCCGCCATACGCTTCACCACGAGCTCAGCCGAGATCAGGCACATCGGAAGGCCGATGCCCGGCAGCACCGAGGTTCCCGCGTAGTAGAGGTTCGAGACCTTCCGCGAGCGGTTCTTCGGCCGGAAGATCGCACTCTGGCCGAGCGTGTGCGCGAGGCCGAGCGAGTTCCCGTGCCAGGCGTGCAGGTCGGTCGCGAAGTCCTCGGGCGCGATGGTCTTGCGCACGACGATGCGTTCGGCGAAGTCCGGGATGCCGGCCCACTCGCCGATCTGCGCGATGACACGATCCGCGGCGGCTTCGATCCGCGGGTCACCGGCGCCGTCGACGCCCCCGCGGCCGCTGACCGGGTCGGCGGGGACCGGGACCAGGACGAAGAGGTTCTCGTACCCCTCGGGCGCGACCGTGTCGTCCGAGGCGCTCGGGCGGCAGACGTAGATGGATGCCGGATCGGGGATGCGCTTGTTCTCGCCGAAGATCGCGTCGAAGTTGGTGTGCCAGTCGTCCGTGAAGAGCAGCGTGTGATGGGTGAGCTGGGGAAGTTCGCCCTTGACGCCGAGCAGCAGCAGCAGCGCGCCGGGGCTCGGCACGCGGTCCTTCCACCACTTCTCGGGGTACTGCCGATCGCCGTCTTCGAGGAGCTGCGTCTCGGTGTGGTGGAGGTCGGCGCCCGAGACCACGGCATCCGCCGGCACGATCCGACCGTCGGCCAGGCGCACGCCGCGGGCAATGCCGTCGTCGGTGATGATCGCCTCGACGGGGACGCCGGTCTCGATCTGCACGCCGCGCTCGCGGGCGAGGCGCTCGATCGCCGCGATGATCTCGGTGAAGCCGCCGCGCGGGTACAGCACGCCGTCGCCCAGATCGAGGTGGCTCATCAGGTGGTACAGGCTCGGAACCTCGAACGGCGACCCGCCCAGGAAGACCGAGGGGTAGGCCAGGATCTGCTGCAGTCGAGGGTTGGAGAAGTCACGCGTGACCCGCTTCCACAGGGTCTGCGTGAGGAGGGGGATGAGCGTGGGGAGCCGCTTCACGAGAGCGGGGTCGCGGAGTCCCTGGGTTGACGAGTACGTGTCGTACAGGAACTTGGACGTGGACAGCTCGTAGGCGTCCTTCGCGGAGTCCAGGTACGCCTCGACCTTGTCGCCCGAGCCGGGCTCGTGCTGCTCGAACAGCGCCCGGACGGCCTCCCGGCCGGAGACCACGTCGATCGGATCGCCCTTACCGGGGGGACCGTACACGCGGTACGCCGGGTCGAGCCGCACGAGGTCGAGCTGTTCCGCGGCGCTCGTGCCGAGCAGACGGAAGAAATGGTCGAACACCTCGGGCATGAGGTACCAGCTCGGGCCCGTGTCGAACCGGAACCCGTCGCTCTCCCACGAACCGGCACGACCGCCGAGCTGGTCTCGACCTTCGAACAGGTGCACGTCGTGTCCCCGATCGGCCAGGAGTGCCGCGGTGCCGAGGCCGGCGATTCCTCCTCCGACGACGACGATGCGCTGCGAGGTCATACGTGGGCCCCTTTCGGTGGGCGTCCGAGGAAGGCGCGGACGGCGAGGGTCGCCTTGACGCCGTCGGGGACACGGACGCGCGGTGCGCCCGCGGGTGCGGCGCGCAGGCGCCGCGAGAGTTCCGCGAAGAGATCGTGTGCGGCCGTGACCGCTCGACGGCAGTCCGGGGGGAGGAACGGGACGGTCGCCGCGGCCGCGGCGAGGTCTGCGTCGATGCGATCGAGGACCTCGGCGCGACGCTCGTCACCGGCCGCTCCGTCGAGATAGTCCCGGCCGAGCCGCTCGGCGTCGTCGTCGAGATCGCGCAGGAAGTTCACGTCCTGGAACGCCGCTCCCAGTCGCCGGGCCCCGTCGACGAGATCGGCGGCGGGGCGTGCCGGTGCCGACATCCCGGCGTTGAGGAACACCTGGAGGCACATCAGCCCCACGACCTCCGCCGAGCCGTAGACGTAGGCGTCGTGCGATGCGTCGTCGTGGGCGGCGGTGTCGAGGTCGGTGCGCATGGAGGCGAAGAACGGGGCGATGAGATCGTCGCCGATGCCGCACTCGCGCGCGGTCCGCGCGAAGGCATGGACGACGAGGTTCGCGCTGAAGCCGGAGGCGATGGCATCCCGCACCTCGCTCTCCAACGCATCGAGCGTGGCCCGCTCCTGCGCGGGGGAGAGGCCGGCGTCGTGCGCGGGTCCGTCCACGATCTCGTCGGCGACACGGACGAGCGCGTAGATGTTCCGCACGTGCGGCCTCGGCCGGGGACCGAGCAGTCGACAGGCCAGGGCGAACGAGGTCGAGTACCTGTTGATCACCGCCGCGGCGGCGTCGTCGGCCGTCCGCGAGTAGAGCTCCAGTCCGGTCGCGGTCGCGCTCACGGGACGCGTCCCTCGACGGCGTCGACCAGGTCGTGCAGCATCGTGCGGCATTCTTCCGGGAGGGTGGATGCCGTGACGATCGCGCGCGCTTCGTCGAGCGTCTCGCGCACGAGGTCTTCCAGCCTGCTGCGCGCTCCGGACTCGCTGAGCGCGCGCTGGGCTGCCCGGATCGCGACCGGACCCGTGTGCGCCTGCGCGAGGGCGTCGCTCACCGCGGGCCACGACTCGGTCTCACGGGCCAGGACGATGAGGTGCGTCTTCTTGGCCTCGCGAAGGTCGCAGCCCTCGTCTTTGCCGGAGACCTCGGAAGAACCGAAGGCGCCGATGAGATCGTCGACGAGCTGGTACGCCAGACCCAGACGCTGGCCGAAGCGCGCCAACGCGGCCCGCAGGGGGGCATCGGCGCCCGCGAGCACGGCCCCCGCCTCGAGGGGGGCCGAGAACGAGTACACGGCGGTCTTGTCGTGCGTCGTACGGAGGATGGTCTCGGCATCCACGTCACGAGCGGACACGGCGTTCTCGACGTCGGCGAGCTCTCCGGCCGCCGACACCAGGACCGCGTCCTCGAGGAGTCGAAGGAGTTCCCCGCGCACACCGGTCGGCAGGTCCGCCAGCGCCACGAGGCGTCCGGCCTCGTGGAGCAGAAGATCTCCGGCCAGGATGCCCGCGGCGTCTCCGAGGAGGGCCGCGCCGGCGGCGTCCGCGCCGCGCTCGGTCCCGCGGGCGCGGAACTCGCCGCCCACATTCGCGACGCCGCGACGCTCGACATCGTGGTCGATGACGTCGTCGTGGATGACGAAGGCGGTGTGCAGGAGCTCGAAGGCCGCAGCCACCTGGTACACCGCAGCGCGGTCGCCCTCGTCGCCCCGCAACGTGTCGAACGCGGCGACGACGAGCAACGGACGGAACCTCTTGCCCCCCTGAGCCGATCGGGCGATCGCGGATGCCAGAGCGCGGGCGCCGTCGCCGTGGTCGCGCAGACGGCGGGCGAGCCGGATGAGAACGGTGTCGACCGCGTCGTCGATGGCGGCGCGGGCCGTCGGGGTCGTCGACAGCGCGATCATGAGGCTGCCCGGATGGCCGGTGGTGGCGAGAACAGGTGCAGCTGCTGCGCCTGGAGCACGAGCCAGGGGCTGAAGGCCCAGGGTGTGGCCTCGAGAGCGGCGGCGAGATCGGCGGGGTCGACCCACCGCGACTCGGCGACCTCGGACGGGTTCAGGCGGGGTTCCTCGTCGGTGCGCGCGACGTACACCGGGCAGATCTCGTGCTCGACGATGCCGCTGGCGTCGACGGCGCGGTAGCGGAAGAGCGGGAGAGCGAGCTCGACGTCGGAGATCGTGAGCCCGACCTCGAAGGCGGCACGGCGGTGGACCGCCTGCAGGACGGGCTCGGCGGGGGCGGGGTGGCCGCAGAACGAATTCGTCCAGACACCCGGCCAGGTCTTCTTGTCGAGCGCGCGACGCGTCACGAGCACCTGACCCGCGGCGTTGACGACGTGGCAGGAGAACGCGAGGTGAAGGGCGGTATCGGTGCCGTGCACACTGGCCTTCGGCGCGGTTCCGATCTCGTTGCCCCAGTCGTCAAGAAGGACGACATACTCGGTCTCGCTCATCGTGCCTCCTGTTTGCTAGTTTAGCTAGCGATGTCAGCCGACTATACCCAGAGCGAAACGGAGGTGTCCACCGTGTCCGCCGTCGACGCTTTTCGTGCTAGCAGGCCCGGTGTGGTCCGTGCGATGGAGTCGGTCCGCGCGCTCAGCGACGCTCTCGACCGCATGAACAGCGGGATGAAGGGCGACATGGACATGAACGCCAGCGACCTCGCGACATTGCGGATGCTGATCATCCGTGAGCAGCGCGGCGAGATGGTGAGCCCGCACGACGTGGCATCCCACCTCCGGATCTCGACGGCGTCCACGACGAAGCTCCTCGACCGACTCGCGGCATCCGGGCACCTGGAGCGACGCCCCCACCCGTCCGACGGCCGGGCCCGCGTCGTGGTGCTCACGCCGAAGTCGCGTACGGAGTTCTTCCGACACTTCGGCGCGCACCTGGCGGCGATGATGGCCGTGGCCGACACGTACTCCGACGAGCAGTTGACGATGATCGCCGAGTTCGTCGACGGGTTGAGCGAGGCCGTCAGCGCCTCCGATTGAGGGCTCCGCGCGCGACGCGCAGTCCGACGTCGTCGAACACCGCGCGCGGATTCGCTCCGCGACGAGCGGAGGCCCGCACGACGGCACGGGCGTCGCTCCACCCGCCGCCGCGGAACGCGCGCGCGTCGCTCGTCTCGGGTGAGAACAGATCCCAGCACCACTCCGACACGTTGCCGAGGATGTCGAACAGTCCGTGCAGGTTCGGCAGGCGCCCGCCGACCTCGACCGGTCCGCGCAGTCCGTCGCCCGCTGTCCAGGCGATCTCCGCGATCGGTCCGTACGTCGATCCCGTGGATCCCGCGCGGCAGGCGTACTCCCATTCATCCTCGGTCGGCAGCCGGAAGCCGTCGGCCTCGGTGTCCCACTCGACGACCTCGCCGTCATACGCGTAGACGGGGTCGCGGCCCTCCCACTCGCTCAGCGCGTTGCAGAACCGTACGGCGCGCAGCCAGCTGACCTGCACGGCGGGGCGGCGCGGGTTCTGCGCCGTGATCCCGAGGATCTCCGCCATCTGCTCCTCCGTCACCGGGTACACGCCGATGTCGAAGGCCTCGACCGTGATCACGCGTCGGTCTTCGCCGCGCTGGTCTCCGCGCAGCACGCTCCCCGCCGGGATGCGGGTCATCTCGACATCGCTCATCGCCGCTCGCCCGTCTCGCCGCCGCGTCGGTCGTCCACGGAGCGGAGGGAGGGGTCGCGCGAGTGACGGGGCATGGACCCAGTCAATCGGTCTCGACCCGCTCAGACAGCCGGGTTGACGGGAGGGCGCCGGAATCGGAAGGGGGATGCCGGTCAGTAGTCGGCGCTCGGCGTATCCCGTCAGGCAGGACGAAGCAAGGGGAGAAGGACAGGATCTGCACGAAGGTCTTGTCGACGAAGAGCGGGACCAGATACCCCTTCGGCCGCCGCTGCACGACATCAGCACACCCGTCTGGTCTTGATCGATGGGTGCCACGACATCGGCCGGCACCATGGCGGCCAACTCCCCCTCCATGTGCATCGCGGCCGCTTTCGCGTCCTCGAGCGTCAGGGATGCGTCCGCGGTCGTCGCGCCACAGGCGGTGAGGGCTGCTGCGAGAGCGCAGAGGAAGACGAGTGCTGTGAGGAGCTGTCGCTTTACGAGGATCGTCCGTGTCTCTGTGGTCAGATTGCCCGGGGGGCCGCGGCCCCCGTCGCTCAGTACTGCTTGCTGGGCGACATTCCGTCCGGCAGGACGAAACAGGGTGAGAAGGACAGGATCTCGATTCCCGTTCGATCCACATTCTCGTTCACGAGATACCCGGCACCATGCTCTCCGATCACGTGCGCTCCGGGTTGCCCGTCCGGAAATGGTGCCGACTTCGCAGTGAATCCTGGACGGTCGTGGTACGCAGCGACGATCTCGTTCACGAGGGCATTGGGGTCGATCGCTTCGGGCGTTCTGTACGCAATTTGTGTTTGACCGGTCCACTGATATGCGCGATCCCCCTCGCAGGACATCAGGACGCCAGTCTGCCGTTGGTCGATGGAAGCCACAACATCGCCAGGAACCATCGCAGCCAGCTCGGTTTCCATGTTCATGGCTGTCGTCTTCGCCTCTTGGAGTGTGAGGGATTCGTCCACGACTTCTCCTCCTGATTGCGTACCGCAAGCGCTGAGACCGAGTACGCCTGCGGTGAGAATGAATGCGCTCGCCCAGACCCTGATGCTCATTGACGAAGCTCCTTGAGGATGTCACGCAGCACTTCACGATTCTCGATGCTGTCGCTGGCGATGAGATTGTGGTTTTCGATCGGACGCGTGGTCATGGGGATGGAGGGCGGCGGCTGGGGCGAGATCACCGCAGTGCCGGGGGGCGATCCGCTGGGGAGGTACAAACTGAAGTCTCCCTGGCGCCCGAAAATGTGGGACGTGAATGAGGAATCGTTCGCTGGGATGCGTCCGTCCCACACGGCGCCGGTCTCCTGGGCGATCGAGAGTGCGTCCGTGTAGCCCCAGTGGAAGTATTCCGAATCGGGACTCGGAGTCCAGCTCGACGGCATCCCTGCGCCAGCCAAAGAGTGCACCTGCGAGTACTTCGCCCCGGCCACCTCCGATGAGGTGATCCCCGCGAGCCCCCAGGAATGGCCCATCCCGTCCTGTTGGGCGGACGCCACCTCCGGCGACGACGAGAGGATCTCATGCTGGAAGTCGGCGACGAGGCGGCCTTTGTCCAGGGCAACCCCCGCGTCGTTGGCCTCGAGGATCCGCGCCGGATTCATTCCTCCGGACGCTACATCCTCGCCGGGGAACAATCCCTCTTTCCACACGAAAGTGACAATGCGTGGATCGTTTGCCTCGAGCCAGCGTCCAACCTGCTGTACCTGGTCGCCGTAGAAGCTGTGCACGCTTGTGTACGTGCCAGGCACGTACGTGATCACGTCCGTCGTGTTTCCATCGAGAGTCCCGATCATCTCGATGATGCTCTGCGAATCCGGTTCGTAGAGGTACAGCTGCACGTCACCGCTGACGGCCCGGTGCAGGTAGTCCAACTGCTTCTCCAAGCGGTCGATCGCCGCGAGCCGCTCAGCGCGAAGGGAGGCGACCTCACCGCCCCGGCCGGCGTCCCGCATCCGCTGGATCGCGGCTTCGATCGCCGGGATCCGGTTCTGGGCGTTGACGGCGTTCGCCGCCACGCGGCTCGCCGGAGGGACACCTCCGAGCGACCCCACGATCACGGAGGCGCCCACGATCAGAGCGTCGAGAGCGCCGGGATTCGAGGCGGCGAGCTGTGTCCACCAGGAGTTGACCGCCGCGGCATCCGGGGGATTCGTCGCGAACAGCCGGCGCCAGTCGTCGTGGGCCGCAAGCAGAGCGCGGGCGTCGTCGGCGGTTCCCGCGCTGAGCCTTTCGAGGATGGCGAAGCCGATACCGTCTGCCACCGCGTCGTACTCGGCCGCCCACGCGGGGGCGGACGGCGACGCGCCGACGACTCCGGTGACGGGCAGGACGACGTCGGGTTGCCCGATGGATGCCAGGTCGCCACGCGCCTCGTCGATCGCGGTGTCTCGGAGGGTGCGCAGCGACAGGCACTCGCTGATCAGTTCCTGGTTGCGGAGGAACTGACCAGGCCCCCACGTGTCGGCGCTGCTCCCGAGACCCATGTCGCTCGACGAGGCCCGGAATCCGCGGACGGCGTGGCGGAAGCTCGCGACCTCGGCCCGCAGGGACGTCTCCTGGGCGCGCGCCAGCGCGAGTTGGTCGGCGAGCTGGGCCATGATCGCGGCGATGCGCCTCGTGGCGTCGGCGAAATCGTCGACAGCCCGCGGGACGACGGACATCCGGGCGAGCAGCTCTCCCGCCTCGGGCGCGTCGTAGCTGGCGGGCAGAGTGTTCCAGGTCGTCGTGATCCGCTCGGCGGAGTCCGTGGTGGCATCGGCGTGCGTGCGCAGCGACTCCGCTGCGGAGGAGAGCGCCGAGGGGTCGATGTCCACCGCGGGGACATCCGCGAGAGTCACGAGCGTCACTGCGCCAGCGCCTCTCGTCGGCCCAGCCCCGGCGTGTGGGGGAGTGCGACCGACGCTTCCGCACCGGACGCCGTGGATGCCATGTCGTCGTCGGCCTGCACATACGCGAGGGCGACCCGACCGGCCGCGGTCACGACGGCGCCGCCGTGCTGGACCGCTCGCGGGCCGGTCCGTCGCCGTTCGTCTGTTGCGTCGTTCAACGCAGAGGTGAGGCCGGGGTCGGCCGCGACGATGCCCACGGTCCGGTCGAGGTCGGAGAGCGCCCCCGTCACCGATTGCTCCAGCGATTCGAGCGCCGTCGCCACCGTGTCGGTGGTCGAGAGGAAACCCGCCACATCGATCGAATACTGCCCGCCCATGCGCTCCATGCTAAGCAGACGCTCGTTCGGAACGCAGGGTCTTGTGCTGATCTGTGGACGACCGCGCCCGCCGAGAGACGTCTGCAGGAGCCGCTCTCGTCGGTGCGGAGGGGCCGCGTCCGGAGAAAGGCGAAGGCCCCGAATCCGGAGATTCGGGGCCTTCATTTGTTGCGGGGACAGGATTTGAACCTGCGACCTCTGGGTTATGAGCCCAGCGAGCTACCGAGCTGCTCCACCCCGCGGCACAAGAGATAAACCTAGCAGGGGATTCGAGGCCTGTCCAATCGGCGTTGATCTCGGCCCCTCCGACGCGCCATGATGCGGGGATGCTGACCCCCACCGATGACCCGCGCGACGACGTGCGCGACGGTCGCCCGGAGAGCGCGTCGCAGCGTGCCGACCGCAACTGGGCGGACATCCTGCAGGAGCTGCGCGTGCTGCAGACGGGCACGCAGATCCTCACCGGATTCCTTCTCGCACTGGCCTTCCAACCGGCGTTCGTCGAACTCGACGGAGCGCAGCGCACGGGCTACCTCGTGCTCGTGGGCCTCTCGGCTCTGACCGCGATCCTCGCCCTCGCACCGGTCGCCCTGCACCGCGCGGTCTTCCACCGTGGCGTGAAGCCGATCGTCGTGCGGTTCGGGCACCGCGCCCTCATCGCCGCGCTCATCGCGGTCGCGACGCTGTTGACGGGCGTGGTCGCGTTCGTGTTCGACGTGGTGATCGGTTCCGAGGCCACCGTGGTCGCCGTTGTCGTGCTCGCCGTCGTGATCCTCGTACTGTGGGTCGTGGGTCCGGCGCTCCTCCGCCGGGCGGGCGGTGAGATCCGTTCCGGCGGTCAGAACCGCTCCGTCGACGAGAAGGGACGCGGATGACGCACGACAGCGTGGGAGTGGCGGTGGCGCAGTTCGCCCCGGCCGCGTCGAAGCAGACCAATCTGGATGCCATCGGCGACCTCGCCCGCACGGCTGCCGCCCGGGGGGCACGGGTGATCGTCTTCCCCGAGTACTCCAGTTACTTCGTCGACCCCTTCGACGCCTCGCTCTCCGAGAACGCCGAGGATCTCGGCGGACCGTTCACGAGCGCACTCCAGGCCCTCGCCGCCGACCTCGGCGTCGTGCTCGTCGCGGGGCTCGTGGAGCGGGCCGACGACGGCCGTCGTGTGCGCAACGCCGTCGTGGCCGTCGGGGGAGCCGGCATCCAGGCCGTCTATCGCAAACTGCACCTGTACGACGCGTTCGGCCAGCGGGAGTCGGACTGGGTGGCGCCCGGAGACATCGCCCCACCCGAGACGTTCGAGGTCGATGGCCTGCGGTTCGGTCTCATGACCTGCTACGACCTGCGATTCCCCGAGGTCTCGCGCACCCTCGCCGACGCGGGCGTGGACGTCGCGCTCGTCCCCGCGGAGTGGGTGCGCGGCCCTCTCAAGGAACATCACTGGACGACGCTGCTCACCGCACGGGCGATCGAGAACACCTTCTTCGTCGCCGGAGCGGACCACCCGCCGCCCCTCGGAGTCGGCCACTCGGCCGTGATCGATCCGCAGGGTGTCGCCCTCGCGTCGATCGGCACGGCGACCGATGTCGCCGTCGCACACATCGATCCCGGTGCGATCGCCCGGGTGCGTCGTGTGAACCCGGCGCTCGAGCTCCGGCGGTTCCGCGTCACTCCGCGCTGACGCCCGCGGCTTCGCCGTACCGTCCCGCGGAGTTTCCCGCCGACACGCCGGCGTCCGACGCGTGGGGCCCGCGTGTCGCCGTCGAAGTCCGCCGCACGGTCCGGAGGTTGGTCAGCCCCGCGACAGCGCCGAGAGCCGCTGGACGGCGTCGGTCAACACCTCGACGCGCTTGCACGCGGCGAAGCGCACCAGCGTCGCGTAGTCGGCGCGGCGGCCCGGAGACGCGAAAGCCGTGAGCGGGATGCCGACGACCCCCGCCCGCTCCGGCAGCTCACGGCAGAACGCGTCGGCGTCGGTCGCGCCGAGGGGAGCGGCATCCACGACCGTGAAGTAGGAACCCCCCGGAGTGCCGACGTCGAAGCCGGCGGCACGCAGCCCCGTGCCCAGGAGGTCGGCCTTGGCCTTCATCTCGCCTGCCACCGAGGCGAAGAAGGCATCGGGGAGGCGCAGCCCCGCCGCGATCGCCGGCTGGAACGGCGACCCTCCGACGTAGGTCAGGAACTGCTTGACGGCGAGTACTGCGGAGACGAGCTCGGCGGGACCGGTCACCCACCCGGTCTTCCATCCCGTGAGCGAGAAGGTCTTGCCGGCGGAGGAGATCGACAGCGTGCGCTCCGCCGCGCCCGGCAGGGTGGAGAGGGGCACGTGCGGACCATCGAACACGAGGTGCTCGTAGACCTCGTCGGTCACGATGATCGCGTCATGCCGGTGGGCGAGACGGACCACCTCTTCGAGCACCTCCCGCGAGAAGACGGTGCCGGTCGGGTTGTGCGGGTCGTTCACGAGGATCACACGCGTGCGGTCCGACACCGCGGATGCCAGCATCTCCAGGTCGGGTTGGAAGTCGGGCCAGCGCAGAGGCACCGGCACGAGCCGTGCTCCGGCCAGAGCCACGCACGCGGCGTAGGAGTCGTAGTAGGGCTCGAAGACGACGACCTCGTCGTCGGGACCGTCGATGAGCGCCAGGAGCGTGGAGGACAGAGCCTCCGTCGCCCCGACGGTCACGAGCACCTGCCGGGCGGGGTCCAGTTCGACCCCGTAGAAGCGCCGCTGGTGCTCCGCGATCGCCGCCAACAGGTCGGGGAACCCGCGCCCGGGAGCGTACTGGTTGACGCCGTTCGCGATCGCGCGGCGCGCGGCCTCGAGCACCGCTTCCGGACCGTCCTCGTCGGGGAAGCCCTGGCCGAGGTTGAGGGCGCCGGTCGAGGCGGCCAGCGACGTCATCTCGGCGAAGATCGTGGGGACCGAAGTGCCGTCGGGGGCGATGAGGCCCGCGCCAAGTGCGGTGCGGCGCCAGGCGCCGGGGAGGTCGTGCATGATGCGGAAGCCTTCAGGGAGAGGGGACGGGGAACACCGCGCCGAAACCCTCTCACCGTAGCCGAGCGGGCACCGTGGAGGACCCCGCATGACCTCGCATTCCGTTCCTGCGACTCTGATAGACCCGACTCATCCGTGTCATAGGAACCGCACAGGCTCCGGGGTCATGGTTGATCTCGCCTGGAAGAAGGAGCATCACATGAGCGACACCACGGACGATCGTCCCGAGGACAACCGCCCCACCAGCGACGCCGCCGCGCAGGGCGCGGTCCCCGCGTCGCACGAGACCACCCCCGCCGCCGCGACTCCCGTCGCGCCCGGTGAGGAGACCACCCCGGCGGCGCCGCCGGTACCGACCCGCTCTCCGGCCGACGCCGCCGCCGCGTGGCCGCCGCCCGCGCAGAGCCCCGCCGCCGGTCAGCCCGCGCAGGCGCCGAGCGCATCGCAGCCCGGTGGGGCGACGCCGCACTACGGCACCCCGCAGCACCCCGCACCCGGGTACGCCTCCGCGCCGAGCGGCGCGACCACCCCCACCGGCCAGGCCTTCGGGCCGGCGGCGACGGGGGCCTACGGCACCCACCCGACGCTGACCCTCCCCGAGTCCGGAGCGACCAAGCCGCGCAAGAAGGGGTCCGGCAGCAAGATCGCCGCGCTCCTGATCGCCGCCGCACTCGTCGGTGGAGGCGCCGGTCTCGGCGGCACCTACGCGGGCCTCGCCCTGTGGGGCGGCTCCGACGGTGCCACCGCCTCGGGCCCCACCGCCATCACCGTCAACGACCCGGGCAAGGTCAACGCCACTTCCGCGGTCGCGGCGAAGGTCGTCCCCAGCGTCGTCACCATCAGCGCGAGCGCCGGCTCGTCGGGCGGCACCGGTTCCGGTGTCATCCTGAGCGCGGACGGGTACGTGCTCACCAACACGCACGTCGTGACGCTCGACGGCCAGACGGGGGATGCCACACTCTCCGTCACCAGTGCAGACGGCCGCGTCTACAAGGCCAAGCTCGTCGGCACCGACCCCACCTACGACCTCGCGGTGATCAAACTGGAGAACGCCTCCGGCCTGACCCCGGTCGAATGGGGCGACTCCTCGAAGCTCAACGTCGGTGACGCGACCATCGCGATCGGTGCCCCGCTCGGCCTGCCGAACACGGTGACCACCGGCATCGTCAGTGCTCTGAACCGGTCGATCGAGGTCGCCTCGTCGGCGGCACCGAGCGACGGATCCGACTCGAGTCAGGGCGGACAGGGCAGCCAGGGCGGCCAGCAGGGCGGCGAGAGCCCGTTCTTCTTCGACTTCGGTCAGGGTCAGCAGGGGTCCCAGACGACCCAGACGATCAAGATCGCGGTCATCCAGACCGACGCCGCGATCAACCCCGGCAACTCCGGCGGCGCGCTGGTCGACGACGAGGGCAAGCTCATCGGCATCAACGTCGCCATCGCGAGCGCCGGCGGGTCGTCCTCGAGCGGACAGTCGGGCAACATCGGCGTCGGCTTCTCGATCCCGTCCGACATCGCCCAGCGCGTCTCCCAGGAGATCATCGAGAACGGCTCGGCCTCGCACGGTCTGCTCGGCGCGAGCGTGCAGGATGCCGCGTCGGTCCAGGGCTCGACGACGACCGGCGCCTACGTCGCGGACGTCACCGCGGGCGGCGCCGCTCAGGCCGGTGGTCTGCAGAAGGGCGATGTCATCACGGAGTTCAACGGCATCCCGGTCACGAGCTCCGTCGACCTCACCGCCCAGGTGCGCGCGCTCGCCGCGGGTTCGCAGGCCAAGGTGACCTACCTCCGCAACGGCAAGCAGTCGACCGCCGAGGTGACCCTGGGCTCGATGCCCACGAGTTGAGCCTCCCGCTCCAGACGCCACCCCGCGATAGGCTCGCGGGGTGGCGTCTTTCTCGTTCGGTGCGGGAAATGCGCGAAAACTCCGGCGCATCCCGCTGTACCTCGCGGGACGGCTGCTGACGGCGGTGGTGCCGCGCTCGCGGCAGCGCTGGGTGTTCGGCTGCGCGGTCGGCGTGGCCGACGGCGCTCTCGCCCTCTGGCGGGTCGCACATGCGGCGGGCGAGCAGGCGACCTGGCTCGTCGCCGACGAGGAGCAGGGCCGAGAGGCCGAGCGGCTCGGCATCCCCTCCCTCCGGCGCGACTCGCTGCGCGGCCTCTGGGCGACCGCCCGGGCGCGAGTGATCGTGGTGACCCACGGGTTCGGCGACGTCAACCGTTACGCGGTGGCGGGGGCGTTCATCGTGCAGCTGTGGCACGGGATCCCGCTCAAGCGCATCGGCTTGGATTCCCCCGAGACGACCCGCAGCGCGCTGCTGCCGCGGTCCCGCGCCGTCACGAAGCTCCTCGCGCTGCTGTACCGGCGGACGATGCGCCAGATCTCGCTGCTCCCCGCCTCGTCCCATCTCGTCCGCGGGCGGCTCGAGACCGCGTTCGGCCTCGAGGACGCGCGGGTGCCCGTGACCGGCGAGCCTCGGGTCGACGTGCTCTCGCTCGGCACCGCCGACCAGCGCCGCCGCGACGCGCGCGCGGCGCTGGCCGTCGCGCTGGGAGTCGATCCCGGCGATCGGCGCTTCGTGCTCTACGCCCCGACCTGGCGCGACGGCGATCGCGACCCGGCGATCCCCACGCCGTCGGACCAGGACCGCATCGACGCGGTGCTCGAACGTCACGATGCCGTGCTGATCGTGCGGCCCCACCCGCTCGGGGAGGGGGAGTACCGTCTCTCCGGGAGCCGCGTGCGGATGCTGGGCAGCGACCTCGTCGCCGACGTCACCCCACTGCTGCCGGCGTTCGACGCGCTGGTCACGGATTACTCATCGCTCGCGTTCGACGCCGGACTCGTGCCGCTCCCGGTGGTGTTCTTCGCCCCCGACCTGGAGGCGTACACGGCCCGTCGGGGACTCTACGGCCGCTACCGCGACGTGGCCGGGGACGAGCCGGCGCGAACCTGGGAGAGCGCGCTCGCGCGGGTCGACGGCGTCCTGGACGACCCGGCCGACGCCCGGGACGCCTCGCGTCGATTGAGCGCCGTCGTCCACGCCCACCACGACGGACGCAACGCCGAGCGCGTCCATCGTGCGATCCGCGCCCGGCTGACCCCCCGTCGCCCCGCGGCGCGCCCGAGGAGGACCACCGCATGACCGATGTGCGATTCGCCCTGCAGGACGGGCGCGCCCTGCTCGAACTCACGGGGACGGGACCGCGGCCGGCGGGCGTGACGCTGGAGGGGGCGCGTGCCCGGGTCACGGGGCGCCTGCACGGGCGCGGGCGCACCTGGCGCGCGGAGATCCCGCTGCGTGCCGCACGGTGGGGCGGGCCCGAGCTGCCGCTGCCCACGGGCGACTACCGCCTGCACATCGACCCGGGTGAGGCGACGGATGCGGCACCCCCCGCGGCCTCCCTGCCGCTGACGCAGCTTCCCAGCCTCCGGGCGGAGTGGGATGGCTCGCGGCTGCGGGTCGGACCCCCCGTCGACCCCGCGTACGACTCCGGCGAAGGCCAGGCGGCGCTCGAACGGCGGTACGCGACGTCGCGGCACCCGCTGGAGAACGCGGTGTTCTTCGAGAGCTTCTACGGACGCACGGCGGGCTGCAACCCGCTCGCCATCGACCGCGAGCTCGCGCGCGCCGCCCCCGGGGTCACGCGCTACTGGAGTGTCGTCGACCTGTCGGTGCAGGTGCCCGAGGGAGCCGTCGCCGTCGTGGAGGGCAGCCCCGAATGGTGGCGTGCCCGGGCGGCGGCGCGGCTTCTCGTCGTCAACGACTGGCTCCGACGCAAGTTCGTCCGCAAGGCCGGCCAGCGGGTGCTGCAGACCTGGCACGGCACACCGCTCAAACGGCTCGCTCTGCACCGTCCCGGCTTCGACCCGCGTCGAGTCCTGGCCGTCCTTCGCGAGAGCCGGCGCTGGGACGTGCTGCTGGCGCAGAGCCCCTATGCCGCGCGCGTGCTCTCCCGCGCGTACGCGTTCGGGCGGCGCCCCGTCTGGGTCGAGGGGTACCCGCGCAACGACGTGCTGCAGGGCGACGACGGGGTCGTCACGCGCCGTGCCCTGGGGATCGGTGCGGAGGAGCGCGTCCTGCTCTACGCGCCGACCTGGCGCGACGATCGGACGGCCATGGTCGACTTCCTCGATCCGGCGGCCCTGGCCCGCGCAACCGACGCCGTCGTCCTGGTCCGAGGACACACCCGCACGCTGCACCCCGGCGAGGACGCCCGCGGACCCCGCGTGATCGACGTCACCGGGTACCCGGACACGGCCCGCCTCCTCGCGGCATCCGACGCCCTCATCACCGACTATTCGTCCGTGATGTTCGACTTCGCCATCACCGGCAGGCCGATGTACTTCCTCGTCCCCGACCTCGAGCACTACCGCGGCGAGGTGCGGGGGTTCTACTTCGACCTTCTGGATGCGGCACCGGGACCGGTCGTCCGTTCGCAGCATGAGCTCGAACGCGCCATCGCCGAGGTCGACACGACGATCTTCCGCGAACGCTACGAAAGGTTCCAGCGGGTGTTCGTCGCCCGTGAGGACGGTCGGGCCGGCGAGCGGGTCGTCGCGCGGCTGCTCGACCAGGGATTCGTCGACCGGGAGTGAGACGGATGCCGCGTGCTCAGGGCAGCGGGGTGTTGCGGCCGTCGAGCCGCGAGGTGTCGACGGTGTCGCGCGCCCCGCGCACGACGCCCCACAGGAACCCGGTTCCCCAGGGGAGGTGCATCGACGGCAGGACGGCCGCCGTCCACATCCGGTCGCGCCAGCCCTGACCTCCGCCGCGCCCCAGCGCGACCACCGCGACGAGCGTCGCGTACGCGGCGACGGGCCCGTGCACGACGTGTGTCGCAGGGGAGCGGACGACGCCGAGGACCTGCAGCACCGCGACCGCGAGCGACAGCGCGGCCGAGACGACGAGCACCGGGGGAGCGAAGAACCGCAGCGAGTTGCGGCGACCGTACCGCCGGACCAGCTCGCCGCGCCAGGCTCCCGTCGCGCGGAACTGCCGCACGAGCCGCGTCCAGCTCTCCCGCGGCCAGTAGACCACCGACAGGGCCGGATCGAACCACACTCTGTAGCCGGCACGACGGATCCTCAGATTGAGCTCCCAGTCCTCACCGCGGCGGAGGGACTCGTCGAACCCGCCCACCTCCTCCAGCACGCGGCGCCGGAACACTCCGAGATACGCTGACTCGGCCGGCCCCTCCTCGGTGCCCCCGTGGTAGGCGCCGCCGCCGAGCCCGACGGGCGAGTTGTAGGCACGCGCGACCGCCCGCTGGAACGGAGATCGCCCGTCCGCCCGCATCACCCCGCCGACGTTCGCCGCGCGGGTCCGCCGGAGCGTTGCGAGGGCGCGTCGTGCGTATCCGGGGCGGAGCTCGGAGTGCGCGTCCACGCGCACGATCGTCGGAAAACGGCTCGCGCGGATCGCGAGGTTCAGTCCGACCGGGATGTCGGCGGCGGGATTGTCCACCAGCACGACCCGGGGGTCCTCGGCGGCGATGTCCCGGGCGATCTCGCCACTGGCATCCGTCGACGGCCCGAGCGCCAGCACGAGCTCGACCGGGCCCGGAACGTCCTGGGACAACGTCGATGCCACCGCGCGACGCAGGTACCGCTCTTCGTTGAGGACGGGCATGACGAAGCTCACGCCGGCGTCGTCGGGGGGAACGGGCGCGTCTCGGCGGCCGGGGGTCGCGAGGTGCATCACTCCATCGTTTCACGCCGACCTGGCCGGTACCCTGGAACGATGCCCCTCGCCCGCGACGCCCGTCTCGCCGTCGGGCTCCTCCGCAAGGCCCTGGCCACCCGCCGTGCCCGCACCGACCTGCGCCGCGCGCTCGCCGAACGCGGGCCCCTGCCCCGGAACCGCTTCCGCATCGCGGTGTACTTCGCCGACGGTCCCGTGAACATGTACCAGATCCGCCAGTGGTACGCGCCGCTGCAGGAGCTCGCGCGCGAGTGGCCGGTCGTCGTGATCGCCCGCGCCATCCGCGGCGCGGACGCGCTCCTCCGCGACGACGCCCTCCCGGTCGCCTACGCCCCGACGGTGCGGGATGTCGAGCAGGTGCTCGACGAGCAGGACATCCGGATCGTCTTCTACGTCAACCAGAACACCCGCAACTTCCAGATGTTCCGGTACGGGCGCCGCTGGCACGTGTTCATCAACCACGGCGAGTCCGACAAGATGTACATGACGACGAACCAGTTCACCGCCTACGACTACGCGTTCGTCGCCGGCGAGGCCGCCCGGGCGCGCTTGTCCCGCACCCTGTGGGACTACGACCTCGACCGCCGGACCTTCTCCATCGGCCGCCCGCAGGCCGATCACTACTCGGGCGACCTCCCGTACACACCCGACGACCGCCGGGTCGTGCTGTACGCCCCCACGTGGGAGGGCGACCGACCTGCGGCCCACTACGGCTCGATCGTCACGCACGGCGAAGCGCTCGTCGGCGCACTCCTCGCCGCGGGACGTCATCGGGTGATCTACCGCCCCCATCCCCGGTCCGGAGTGGTCGACCCGGCCTACGGCGACGCGAACGCACGCATCGTCGCGGCCCTCGCCGCCGCCAATGCCGCGGACCCCGCAGCGCAGCACGTCCACGACACCGGGCCCGACCTCGGCTGGCAGCTCGCGGCCGCCGACCTCGCCGTGGTCGACATCTCGGCGATGGTGTACGACCGGCTCGCCGCAGGCAAGCCCCTGCTGATCAGCCGGCCCGTCGACCCCGAGGCGCTCGTCGACGACACCGGGTATCTCGCGGATGCCGAGTGGCTGGATGCCGATTCCGCCGACGACATCGTCGCGCGGACCGATCGGGTGCTCGGCGACCCCGACGCGGTCGCGCGCCTGGACCACTGGGTGCGGTACTACTTCGGCGACACCGCTCCCGGTGCGTCGACCGAACGCTTCCACGCCGCGGTCCGCACGCTCATGGACCGCTGGGAGAGCTGGGACGCGGGCGTCCCCGCCTGATCCCCGCGGGCGGGACGGCCTCCGTCGGGCGGGGTCCGGTCAGGGGGTGAGCGGGGCCAGGCGGCCGATGGCGGCGAGAGGGATGCCGATCCAGTCGGGACGGTTGCGCGTCTCGTAGATCGCCTCGTAGACGGCCTTGTCGAGCTCGAAGGCGGCCAGGAGCGCGTCCGGGGCCGTCCGGTCGGCGCCGATCGTCTCGACGTACCCGGTCAGGAACGCCTCCTGTGCGGCGATGACCCACGCGCGCACCGCCGCGTCGTCGTCGGACACCGCGCCGGACACGTAGTCGAACGAGCGCAGCATGCCGGCGACGTCCCGCACGGCGAGGTCGGGGCTGCGGCGTTCCGCGATCGGGCGGAGCGGCTCTCCTTCGAAGTCGAGCAGCACCCAGCCATTCGCGGGGGTGTGCAGCACCTGCCCCAGGTGCAGATCGCCGTGCACGCGCTGGAGGGGCGGCCATGGCGCAGCGACGGCGTCGGCGTACACCTCCCGGACGCGCTGAGCGTGAGGGGCGAGCACGGGAACCTCCGCCAGGGCGGTGGTCAGACGTCGCTCCCAGGCGGCGGCGACACGGGAACGGACCTGGTCGTCGGGGGCCACCGTGGGGAAGATGTCGGCCAATGCCACGTGCATGCGCGCGACGCTCCCGCCCAGCGCGCGGGCCGGTGCGGTGAAATCGTCGCCGGCGGTGGCGGCCAGGAGAGCCACGCGCCACGCGTCCTCGACCCCCTCGAAGAACTCCTGCGCGAATGCGAGCGAGCCCGTGACCTCGTCCCCCGTCGCCGTGGTCCACTCGCCCCGGATCTCGCCGATCGCGGCGGGCACGAACGCGGCGCCGCGGGCGGCCAGCGCGGATTGCAGCTCGACGTCCGGGTTCACGCCGTCGTTGACCTGCCGGAAGAGCTTGCAGATGACCGGGGCCGCGCCGACCGGGCGGAAGATGATCGAGGTGTTCGACTGCTCCCCGCTCAACACACGGGCCGGCACGTCGGTGGCGGGACTCGCAGACCCCGCGGCCAGGGGAATGCCGACGATCTTCGACGGCGCGGTGGATCCGGCCCCGCCGACCGTGACCAGCTGGAACAGCAGGTCGGTGAACGCGGGGTCGGTCACGGCATCCGCCCACACCCGTCCGTCGTCCGCGGGTCCGATGAGACTGCCCGGGAGCACCGTCTCCGGGTCGCGCAGGGACACCGGCACCTGGTAGACCGCCGCGGGCGACACGGCGTCGTCGCGGACGAGGAGAACCCGGGTCGCGGGGATCACCGACTCCGCGTCGGCGACGAGGGTCAGGCGTGGATCGCGCCCCTTCGTGCCGTACCAGCGCTGTCGCGGCATCCACACGGTCAGGAGATCGAGAAGGTCGCCCATGCGGCGAGGCTAACGCGATCCGGCGAGGTTCGCCCGGGTCTTGCGCCCGCGCCCCGTCGATGACAAGACGTCAGGGCTTCTCCGACGGCGGTGCATCGCCCTTCCGGTCCGTGCGACGGGGGAGGGCCCTGCGGGCGACCGACCCCGTTCGCCGGCCCGCGGATCCGACGGCGCCCGCGATCGCGCCCCCGACACGCTGCACGCCGCCGACGGCACGACGCTCCAGTCGGTCGGCGCCGGGCCGCGGTTCGAGGTCGCGGGGGAGGGTCGGGGGAGCGGCCCCGAATGCCCGCCGCGAGGTGACGAGCACGCGACGGCCGAGGATGTTGTTGCCGGCGCCGCCCACCACAGCCCCGACACCGAACGGGAGGGCCTTGCCGAGCCAGGACGCTCCGCCGCGGGCGGCGAACTGGCGGGCGAACGTGGTCTTGAGCCGGTCCACCAGCGGTCCGACGGCGGCGCGGGGCAGCGTCTTCGTGACGAGTTCTCCCCAGTAACCGGAGCGGGTCGTCCCGCGACCCGCCGCCTGCGCCGCGAGCTGGGCGACGAGGTCTGTTCCCTCCTTGCCGAGCATCAGGGTGAGGACGAGGGCGCGCGCGCGATCGGGGTCTTCGACCGCGACCCCGTGCACCTCCGCGACCGACTGCGCGAACAGGGCCGTGGCCTCCAGGAACCCGACCGTCTCGACGCCGCTCAGTGCGAGCGTGACGCCGGTGCCGATCCCGGGGACGACTGCTGTCGCGCCGACGGCCGCGCCGCCCGTGGTCACGGCGGCGAGATAGCGACGCTCGAGAATCCGCAGGATCTCCTGCGGAGACGCGTCGGGATGCCGCAGCCGGACGCTCCGCAGGTGTGCGAGAACCGCGGGGCGCTGCACGGACAGCACGCGATCGAGCATCCGGATCGTGCGTGGATGCTCGTCCGAGCCCGCCGGCGGCAGCCCTCCGTTCCAGGGCGCGTCGTCGGGCAGGGAATGGATGCGATGCACCTTCTCGGCCATGTCTCCATCCTGCCCCGACGCGCCGGTGCCCGCCGGGCCTTGACGTGCGCCGCCGATCAGACGAACAGGTTCGCGCGTTCCAGATCCTCGGCGAAGTCGACCTCGACGGCGTACAGGTCGGAGATGTCGAGGGGTTCGACGCGCATGCCGTCCTCGGCGATGGCGAGTTCGATTCCGCGTTCGAAGTAATCCTGATCGTCGACCCGCTGGAGGTGGCGCTGGAGGGTCTTCCGGTCGCGGGACGAGACGTAGTTGATGCCGACGGCTTCGCCGAGTCCACCGCGGACGCTCTTCGAGAGCTCGGTGACGAAGCCTTCGGCGTCGACGGTGTACTTGACCTCTTCGTCGCTGACCTTGGCGGTGTTCACGGTGACGAACGACTGGTCGGACTCGATCAGCGCCGCCGCGCGGCCGAGCACATCGGGGTCGAAAACGACGTCGCCGTTCATCCACAGCACACCGCCGCGCCCTGTCACCGTCAGGGCGCGGAGCAGGCTCTTCGACGTGTTGGTCAGGTCGTAGCGGTCGTTGTAGACGTAGTCGACTCGCGGGAACGCGTCGACGATGGTCTCCGCGCGATAGCCGACGACCGTGGTGATGCGGGCGGTGCGGCCGAAGTTCGCGCGGATGTTGTCGTGCTGCTGCTGCATGATGCTGCGGCCGTCGGCGAGCACGGTCAGCGGTTTGGGGAGGCTCCTCCCCAAACGCGAGCCCATGCCCGCAGCGAGAATGACGATGTGAAGGGTCAAGGCAGGCTCCTGGGGGATGAGTTGTCGTTTCCGGTTCACCGGAAAGTCACGCCTTCGTGTCGGATTCATGCTAGCCAGAGGGCCTGGGAAGGTGGACAATACGCGCTCGTCGTTGTCCTTTCGTGATGACCTGTCCGTGTGCGCTCCGCGGGCAACCCCGCGGGTGGGTGTCCGAGGGGGTTGATAGTTTGGAGCGATGACAGCGTCGCTGCCGCAGCCCCCTGAGTCCGCCTCCGCTGGGTCGGAGGACGATGCGGCGAGCGTCGACGCCTCTCCCACGCCCCCGCCTCGCCCGCGCACGCCCCGGCGTCCCGCCGCCGCTTCACCGCGTGCGACGGCGGATTCGGATGCCGCGGCCGAGGACGACACGCCGGAGGTGAAGAAGTCGACGCCGCGAACGTCGTCGGCACGCAACGCCTCCACCGGAGCTGCGCCCCGCAGCCCGCGCACGCCGGCGGCGAAGAAGCCGGCGACGCCGCGCACGCCGGCGGCGAAGAAACCCGCGACGCCCCGCACGCCGGCGGCGAAGAAACCCGCGACGCCGCGCACGCCGGCGGCGAAGAAACCCGCGACGCCCCGCACGCCGGCGGCGAAGAAGCCGGCCGCTCCCCGGAAGAAGCCGGCCGTGCCGGATGAGGCGAGCCCGGTGGTCGATCCGGGCCCGCCGCCGCCGCTGCCGACCGACCTCGTCGTGCCGCCGAGGCCCCCTCTGCCCCCCGTGAGCGCGTCGCCCGCCGTCGCCGACCCCACGCCGGCGGACGTCGCCGTCGAGGAGCCGAAGGTCGTCGAGGAACCACCGGCCGTCGAGTCGGCGGTCGATACCGATACGGCTCTCGAAGAGCCTTCCCCCGGGGACGTCATCCCATCGGATGAGAATGCGACCCCCATCGAGCCCGTGTCTGAGGAGCCGGCGGTCGATCCGGAGCCCGCGGCCGTGGAGCCCGTGGCCGAGGAGCCCGTGGCCGACCAGGAGCCCGTGGTCGTGGAGCCCGTGGCCGACCCGGAGCCCGTGGTCGTGGAGCCCGTGGCCGACCCGGAGCCCATGGTCGTGGAGCCCGTGGCCGAGGAGCAGGTGGTCGAGGATCCGGTGCCCGCGGCTCAGGAGCCGGTGCTGGTTGCCGACGAGCCCGAGGCCGGTGCGGAGCCGGCGGGGGACGAGCCCGGCACGGGGGAGTCCCTCCTCGCTGAGGAGATCGCCGCCGACGAAGCATCGACGGACGATCCGACGCCCGCCGACATCGCGCCGGAGCCGTCGCCGGTGCCCGAACAGGGCACCGATCCGCTCGAGGCTGACGTCACCGCGACGGGGTCGGCCGAGACTCCGGACGCGTCCGCGGCGGAGGTCGCCGGCGCCGCAGCGGCCCCCGACGCCGCGGGCGAACAGGCCGTCGCGAGTGACGTCCCGGCTCTGAGCCTGCGCAACGTCACCAAGACGTTCGGCGAGCTGCGTGCGGTCGACGGTGTCGACCTGACCGTTCCCGCGGGATCGTTCTATGGGCTCGTCGGGCCGAACGGCGCGGGCAAGACGACGACGCTCTCGATCATCGCCGGTCTTCTGCGTTCCAACGGCGGCACGGTCGAGATCAACGGCGTCGACGCGAAGCGCCACCCGCGCGCGGCCAAGAAGCTGATCGGTGTGCTCCCGGACCGGCTGCGCACCTTCGACCGCCTCACCGGTCGCCAGCTCCTGTCGTACTACGGTGCGCTGCGCGGTCTGCCCTCGCCGGTGGTCGAGAGTCGGGCCGCCGATCTGGCGCGCGCCTTCGACCTCGTCGAGGCGCTCGGCCGTCCGGTATCGGACTACTCGGCGGGAATGACGAAGAAGGTCATGCTGGCGGGGGCGATGATCCATTCGCCGCGTCTGCTCGTGCTCGACGAACCCTTCGAGGCCGTCGATCCGGTCTCCAGCGGGGTCATCCTCGACATCCTGCGCGCCTACGTCGATCACGGCGGCACCGTGATCCTGTCGAGTCACGGCATGGAACTGGTGGAGCGCGTGTGCTCGCGTGTCGCCGTCATCGTGTCGGGACAGGTGCTCGCCGAGGGCACCGTCGATGAGGTCCGCGGCGAGTCGACGCTCGAGCAGCGTTTCCTCGAGCTCTCCGGCGGGTTGGGCGACGTGGAGGGCCTCGAGTGGTTGCACACGTTCTCCGCCTGAGGCTTGCCATGATGCTCGGCGCCCTCCGGGGCGACCGGGATCACGTGCTGCGGCGCGCCGTCGGTCTGTTGGTCCTCGTCGTCGGCACGGTCTTCGCCGCCGTCAACGTGGTCGCCCTGGCCGATTCCGACCGTCTGACCACCGCGGTGGTGACGGTGCTCGCCGGATCAGCGGTCACCCTGGGCTTCGCCATCGCCCCGCCGGTCACGGCATCCGTCGATCCGCTCGATCCGCGCCGCTTCGCCGTCGTCGGCCCCGAGCCGCGCCCGCTCGCGGCGGCGCTGCTGTTGGCGGGGTTCTTCAGCGTGCCCGTGATCGTGGTGGTCGTCCTGGCCGTCTCCCTCGCCGTGGCCTGGACCGCGCAAGGCGCTCCCGTCGGCGCCGCGGTCGTGTCGATCGTCCTCGGCGTGGCCACTTGCGTGCTCTTGGCCCGAGTGAGTCTCGCCCTCGGCGCACTGGTGCGCCGCCCCCGCCAATCCCGCGAACTGCTCGGCGTCTACCTCGTCGCGGTCCTCGTCGTGGTCGTGCCCGTGGGGATCTTCCTCGGCTCACTCGAGTGGCGCGGAGCGGTTCCGTCGCAGTTGGTGTCGGCGGCCGAGGTGCTCGGGTGGACGCCGATCGGGGCGGCGTGGAACATCGCACTCGCTCCGACCCCCGGCGCGGCCGCGGCGAGTGTCGTCGTGTCGCTCGCGACCCTGGCCCTCTTGGCCGCTGCGTGGTTCGTCCTCGTTCGCGTGCTGCTGACGACGACGCCTCGCCCGTTCACGGTCCGCGAGCGCGCAGGCCTGGGGTGGTTCGCGCTGCTCCCCGGCACGCCCGGGGGCGCCGTCGCCGCGCGGAGCCTGTCGTACTGGTTCCGGGACCGCCGGTACGTGGTCAACGTGGTGGTGGTTCCGATCGCCGCGGTGCTCACGACGCTCCCTCTCATCGTGGCCGGTGTGCCGATCGAGTACGCCGTCCTGCTCCCCGCGCCGATCATCGCCCTCTTCCTCGGGTGGCTTCCGCACAACGATCTGGCGTACGACTCCACGGCGCTCTGGATGCACATCGCCAGTGGTGTCCGTGGTCTTCCGGACCGGATCGGTCGCCTCGTCCCGGTCGTGCTGATCGCCCTCCCGCTGCTGGCGGTCGCGATCCCGCTCGCCATCGCCGTGCACGGTCGGTGGGCCTTCGCGCCCGCCCTCGTGGGGGTCTGCGCGGCCCTCCTCCTCTCGGGGCTGGGGCTGTCGAGCGTCGCCTCCGTCGTCGCTCCGTACGCCGTGTCCCGCCCGGGCGACAGTCCTTTCCAGCAGCCGCAGCGCACCGGCTCGGGCGGTGTCCTGTCGCAGGGGCTCGTCATGGTGGGCGCCGTGGTGGCGGCGAGCCCCTCGATCTGGTTCGCCTGGCAGGCCGTGGCATCCGACACCGCCGACGCTTTCGCGGCACTGTGGGCGGGGCTCGGTGTCGGGGTGGTCGTGTTCGTGGTCGGGGTCGCAGCCGGAGCGGCGCAGTTCGAGCGGCGGGGAACGCGGCTCATGGAGTTCGCCGAAGCCACCTGAGGCGGCGCTCCAGCTCCGCCTTCCGCGGGGCTGGAGCGGCAGAACCGTCCGCGCCCCGTGGTCCGCGGCTACACTGGCAGACCATGAGCACGCCTCTCGACCGACCGGACAGCGGGGGTCTCGCGACCCTGGATCGCGAGCTCGAAGAGCTCATCCGCGAGGAGAACATCGAGCCGGGTGATCACGAGCGCTTCTCGCACTACGTCAAGAAGGACAAGATCCTCGAGTCGGCTCTCACGGGCAAGCCCGTGCGTGCACTGTGCGGAAAGAAGTGGACCCCGGGTCGCGATCCCGAGAAGTTCCCGGTGTGCCCCCAGTGCAAAGAGATCTACGAATCCCTCAACACGTGACCTCCCTGCCCCTCAGGTGAGGGTGAGGGTCGTGGTCTGCGAGGTCGAGCCGTCACTGCCGTAGATCGTGAGCGTGACCGAGTAGGTTCCCGCGGCGATCGGGTAGGTGTTCTCGTCGGGGTACCAGTTCAGGTTCTGCGCGTATCCGCCGAGCGCGATCGTGAACAGGCCCGCCAGGGTCGTGGGCACGGCCGGTGACGGGGGCACGATCTCGATGGTGTACTGCACCATCGCGGGTTCCGGGTCTCGCGTCGGCCACCACGTGATGTTCTGGTCGTAGTGGGCGGAGGCGTAGATCGCGAGGGGTCCGCGGACGGTGTTCGTGACGGGGTCGTACTTCCCGCCGTCGGTCACCGTCCAGTCATCGCCGATCCGCAGCTTCGAGATCGGTACGGACGTGGCGGACAGCGCCACGGCGGGCACGAACGTCGCCGCGATCGCCGGTGCGACCCAGGCCGCGGTGGAAAGGACGGCGCGGCGGCTGGTGTCGTGCCCGCCGGGCGACCGAGCATCGTCGGGCATGGAACTCTCCGTTCGGTGCGTGAACCGCCCGAACGCTGGGCGCTCACGAGCCCGGAGGAGCAGGGCGGGGTTTCCACGCTAGGCACCGTCGCGGCGGCCCTCATCGGCCGGCCGGAGAATCTCACCCGAGTCGTCGGGGCTTTCGCCCTCGACGCGTCGGCCGTGAGCTCAGGCTTCCGCGTACTCGGTGGGCAGTGCCGGCTCGGAGCGGCTCAGTGCGAGCGCGCGTACGGGCAGTTCCTCGCGCACGCGGGCATGGTGGACGCGCGCCGCTCTCACTCCCTCCGGCCCGAGGGCCGCGGTGTCGGGTTCGCCGGCCACGACGAGCGGGACCTGGAGCGCCCGGGCGTCGGGGTGCTCGGCGGCCGTCGCGAGTTCTTCGAAGCCCTCGCTCACGACGATCAGCTCCGACGTGGCCGTTCCGGCGTCGAGCGTGCGGAACGCGGCTTTACGGCCCCCGTGCGAGGCCTTCTGAGCCGAGGCCTTCGCGACCGGGACCCACGAGCCGTCCGCCGCGGCGCGCGCCACCAGTTTGAAGACCAGTCCCGCCGTCGGTGTGCCCGATCCCGTCACGACCGATGTGCCGACGCCGTAGCTGTCGACGGGTGCGGCGGCGAGGGCGGCGATGGCGAACTCGTCGAGATCGCTCGTGACGGTGATGCGCGTCCCGGTGGCACCGAGCTCGTCGAGGAGCGTGCGCACCTCCCCGGCGACGATCGGGAGGTCTCCGGAGTCGATGCGCACTCCACCCAGCTCCGTGCCGGCCACGCGCACCGCCGTCCGAACGCCCTCGGCGATGTCATACGTGTCGATGAGCAGCGTCGTTCCGGCACCGAGCGCGTCGATCTGCGACCGGAACGCGTCCTCCTCGCTGTCGTGCAGCAGCGTCCAGGCGTGGGCTGCGGTGCCCATGGTCGGGACGCCCCAGCGGCGGCCCGCCTCGAGATTGCTCGTGGCCGAGAACCCGGCGATGTAGGCGGCGCGGGCTGCCGCGACGGCGGACTCCTCGCCGGCTCGACGCGACCCCATCTCGGCGAGCGGGCGGTCGCCCGCGGCGACGCTCATCCGCGCGGCCGCGGTCGCCACCGCGGAGTCGAAGTTCAGCACGCTCAGGGCGAGCGTCTCGAGGATCACGGCCTCGGCGAACGTCCCCTCGATCGTGAGCAGCGGCGAACCCGGGAAGTAGACCTCGCCCTCGCGGTAGCCCGTGATCGAGCCCGTGAAGCGGTACCCCTCGAGGTAGTCGAGGGTGCCGGCATCCACGATCCGGTTGTCGCGCAGGTAACGGAGCTCGTCGTCGCCGAAGCGGAAGTCGCGGATCGCGTCGAGCAGTCGCCCGGTTCCGGCCACGACGCCGAAGCGTCGGCCACCGGAGAGGCGTCGACCGAAGACCTCGAACACGCAGCGGCGGTGCGCGGTGCCGTCACGGAGTCCCGCATCGAGCATGGTGAGTTCGTAGCGGTCGGTGAGGAGGGCCGTACTGCGGGTCATCGCGCCAGCCTATTGCGGCCGCGCCGCCTTCCCTGGGCCCGCGATCGCGCTTGACACGGCCGGCTGCCGTGCCGGACTCCGGACTTTCCGCTCGAGACGCATGCCGTCGCCGACGCCGATCCGCGGATCGGCGGGATTCTCCGGAGTCCGGAACGCCGAGCTGTCCCACCCGGCCGCGCAGCGGCCGCCGGGTAGGCTGGATGCCTATGAACGACGCGCCGATCGGCATCTTCGACTCCGGAGTCGGTGGTCTCACCGTCGCCCGCGCGGTCTCGGCGCAGCTGCCGCGGGAGTCGATCCTCTACATCGGCGACACCGCGCGCTCGCCCTACGGGCCGAAGCCGATCGCCGACGTCCGGCGGTACGCGCTCGAGGTGCTGGACACGCTGGTCGAGCAGGGCGTGAAGATGCTCGTGATCGCCTGCAACACGGCATCCGCCGCCATGCTCCGCGACGCCCGCGAGCGTTACGACGTTCCCGTGGTCGAGGTCATCGGCCCGGCGGTGCGCACGGCGATGTCGACGACCCGCAACGGTCGGATCGGTGTGATCGGCACCGTGGGCACGATCGGCTCCCGCGCCTACCAGGACATGCTCGAGGTCAACGAGCGTCTCACCGTCTTCGCCGAGGCGGCACCGCGGTTCGTCGAGTTCGTCGAGGCGGGGGTCACCGACTCGCCCGAGGTGCTCGCGGTCGCCGAGGAGTACCTCGCGCCGCTCCGCCGCGCCGGTGTCGACACGCTCGTCCTCGGGTGCACGCACTACCCGTTCCTGGAGGGCGCCATCAGCTATGTGATGGGCCCCGAGGTGAGCCTGGTCTCGAGCGACAGCGAGACCGCGAAGGACGTGTACCGCCAGCTCGTGTCCGGTGACCTGCTGGCGGGGCCGGATGCCGTCCCCACCCACCGTTACGAGGCCACGGGCGCCTCGGCCGACGAGTTCGTGCGCCTCGCGCACCGCCTGATGGGTCGCGAGATCCGCGACGTGCAGCTGGTGCAGACCGGCGCCATCGACCTGCCGCGCTGAGGCGTGGCATCCATTCCGTCCTGAGGAGGACCCATGACCCGCAAAGACGGCCGGACCGACGACCAGCTGCGCCCCGTGACGATCGAGCGGGGGTGGTCCGCGCACGCCGAGGGCTCCGCGCTCATCACGTTCGGCGGCACGAAGGTGCTGTGCACCGCCTCGTTCACGAACGGCGTGCCGCGCTGGCTCACCGGCAAGGGCAAGGGCTGGGTCACGGCCGAGTACGCGATGCTCCCGC
>ERZ781399.443-NODE-443-length-52149-cov-6.108688_pt1 | contig 52149 bp, 48 predicted proteins | sample MGYA00511014_ERZ781399 | MGnify/ENA primary metagenome ERZ781399 (study PRJEB29847, sample SAMN06458254) | wastewater metagenome | isolation source: Wastewater bioreactor | place: South Africa: Cape Town | study: EMG produced TPA metagenomics assembly of the...
TCAGCAGCGAGAAGATGCCGAGCGCTTCGGTCACGGCGAAGCCGAAAATCAGGTTCGCGAACTGACCCTGCGAGGCCGACGGATTGCGCAGCGCGCCGTTGAGGAACTGGCTGAAAATCATGCCGACGCCGACGCCGGCGCCGCCCATGCCGAGGCACGCAATGCCGGCGCCGATGTACTTTGCTGCGATAGGATCCATGGTGAAACTCCTTCTGGGATGTTGGTGTCGGTGGATGTTGGAAAGTCCGGTCAGTGCCCGGGATGAAGCGCGTCGTTGAGGTAGATGCAGGTCAGGATGGCGAACACGTAAGCCTGCAGGAACGCCACCAGGATTTCGAGCGCGGTGAGCGCCGTTGTCATCGCCAGCGGCAGCACGGCGCCGAAAATGCCGAGCGTGCTGATCGTGCCCAGCGAGACGACGAAGCCCGCGAACACTTTCAGCGTGATGTGACCCGCCAGCATGTTCGCGAACAAACGCACCGAGTGGGACACCGGCCGCGACAGGAACGAGATCACCTCGATCACCATGATCAGCGGCAGGATGTAGATCGGAATGCCGCTCGGCACGAACAGCTTGAAGAATTTGAAGCCGTTCTTGTAGAGGCCGTAGAGCAGCACGGTCAGGAAGACGATCAACGCCAGCGCGACGGTGACGATCAGATGGCTGGTGACGCTGAAGGTGTAGGGAATGACGCCGATCAGGTTCGCCATCAGGACGAACATGAAGATCGAAAACACGAAGGGGAAGAACTTCATGCCTTCTTCGCCGACGCTTTCTCGTAGCGTGTTGGCGACAAATTCGTAGGAGAGTTCCGCCAGCGACTGGATGCGGGTGGGGATGAGATGGCGCCCGGCGCTGCCGCCGATCATCAGAAGGGCGATAGCCGCCACGGTCCCGAACATGTAGGCGGAGGAGTTGGTGAAAGCGATCTCCTGACCGCCGATGTGCCCGAGGGAGAAGATCTTGTGGATCTCGAACTGATGGATCGGATCGGCCATTCCGAAGCGTCTTTCATCAAATGCCGGACGGGCCGGCTGAAAACCGTTGGTTGGCGCGGCCCCGGTCCGGTCAGGAGCGATCGGGCTGGTCGCGGGATGCGACGCCTGCGGACCGCATCACGTTGATCACTCCGGCCGTGAAGCCGAGCAGGAAAAACACGATGAGTCCCCAAGGAGATGTCGACAACAAGCGATCGAATCCCCAGCCGATGACCGCTCCGACAAGAACACCTGCAATCAATTCGGATGAGAGACGGAAGCCGCGCGCCATCGCGGATGCGCTGGCGGACGCATTTCCGGCCCTGCCGTCCGATTGATCCGCCCGGTTCTGACGGTCCTTCCGGGTTTCGGAAAGCCGGTCGTCCAGACGGCCAAGTCTTGCGGAGAGCGCAGCTTCCTCGGCAGATGGATCGTTAGTTCTTCCATCTTTGTCGCGTCCGCTGCCCTGTGTGCCGTCCGCCATTGCTGTCGACACCCATGATCGCGTTGCGAGAGCTCGGAAAAACCGTCCAACACCCCAGAAACCGCGCGGACCATACTGTCGGCCTCGGGTCAAGTCAAGATTGGACGAAGAGTGCATATGTATTTGAAATCATTGATTTAATTGATAAAAAACAAAGGCGCGCGAAATGCGATGCGGCGGTGCGGTAAGTCGTCGCCCGATTTAAGCCATGATGAGCGGTCTTGCGCCTCCCGCGAGGTCTCCGTGCCGGGGTCCCGGGCGCCTCCCGAGCCCCAATATGAAGCTCGCCGGCGTTGGACATTTTTGCCTGGCAGGAAGGACCTTATATCTTCGGAAGATCGTTTAAGGCCGATATCTGTCACGTTGCTGGAGAGCGGAAATGACGTTTCAGCCCACCACCGCGATGCGTATCTGCGGCGCGGCGGTCGTTGCATGTGCGACGGGTTTGGCCTCGGTCGCGGTGGCGCAAGCGCAATCAGAACCGCAGACCGAAAACGGTCGCTACACGATGTCTCCGGTCCCGGATGGATTGCTCCGGCTTGATACGAGAACAGGAGCGGTCTCGATCTGCCGCAGCAAAGGCGGCTGGACGTGCCGCGTGGTGCCGGACGAGCGTGCCGCGCTCGATCTCGAGATCGGGCGGCTGCAAACCGAAAACAAGAAGCTTCAGGACGAGCTTGCCGCGCGTGACGGCACCGTGACCGGCAAGATCGACGCGCCGCTGGCGAAGGAAGATGCGCAGAAGAAGAGCGCGCAGGCCGACAGGCGCGACGGCACGATCACGCTGCAGCTTCCCGCCGATCATGACAAGCTGATGGCGATGGTCGAACGGGTCTGGCAGCAGCTTCTCGATATGGCCGCGCGCGTTCAGAAGAAGCTGTCGGACAGGATCTGACGCCACGCGAAATCAGGCGCCTCATAACAAACCGGCCGCGGAGTGATCCGCGGCCGGCTGTGGTCTCAGAAGGGACGGGCGCAGACCCGTCCGATTTACTTGCTGATATCGACGTCCTTGGTCTCCGGCAGGAACAGCATGCCGATGATCACCGTCAGGCCGGCGAAGATCACCGGATACCAGAGGCCCGAATAAATATCGCCGGTCGACGCCACGATCGCGAAGGAGGTCGCAGGCAGAAGGCCTCCGAACCAACCGTTGCCGATGTGATAGGGCAGCGACATCGAGGTGTAGCGGATCTTGGTCGGGAACAGTTCGACCAGCATCGCCGCGATCGGGCCGTACACCATCGTGACGAAGATCACGAGAATGAACAGCAACCCGATGATGGCAGCGACCTGCGGACGGAAGATGTCGAGCGGATGGGCCATCTTCACCAGCGTCGGATTGGCGCCGCGCTTCGGATAACCGGCCGCTTGCAGTGCCGCCGTCACGCCGGCATTGGAGTCCGCCGGCTTGGTGTAGGGCACCTCCTTGCCATTGACCACGATCTTGACGCTCGAACCGGGCGTATAGACGGTGTCGTACTTGACCGACGACTTCGCGAGGAAGTCACGGGCAAGGTCGCACGGCGCGGAGAACACGCGGGTGCCGACCGGGTTGAACAGATCGCCGCAACCCTTCGGGTCGGCCACCACCTGAACCTTCACGCTCTCGATCGCGGTCTCCAGCGCCGGGTTGGCGTAAGTGGAGATCATGCGGAAGATCGGGAAGAAGCTGAGAGCCGCGATCAGGCAGCCGGCCAGGATGATCGGCTTGCGGCCGATCTTGTCCGACAGCGCGCCGAACACGATGAAGAAGCCGGTGCCGAACAGCAGCGACCAGGCGATCAGGAGGTTCGCGGTGTAGCCGTCGACCTGCAGAATCGATTGCAGGAAGAACAGCGCGTAGAACTGGCCGGTGTACCAGACCACGCCCTGGCCCATCACGCCGCCGAGCAGGGCGATCAGCACCAGCTTGGCGTTGCTCCAGTTGGCGAAGGCCTCGGTCAGCGGAGCCTTGGAGCCCTTGCCTTCTTCCTTCATGCGCTGGAACACGGGCGATTCATTCAGCCGCAGGCGGATGATCACCGAGACGCCAAGCAGCACCACCGAGATCAGGAACGGGATACGCCAGCCCCAGGCGGTGAATTCGGCTTCGCCCAGAATGGTTCGGGTGAACAGGATCACCAGCAGTGACAGGAACAGACCCAGCGTCGCCGTGGTCTGGATGAACGAGGTGTAGTATCCGCGCTTGCCGTGAGGGGCGTGCTCGGCGACGTAAGTGGCGGCGCCACCGTATTCACCGCCCAGCGCGAGGCCCTGCAGCAGGCGCAGGCCGATCAGGATGATCGGCGCGGCAATGCCGATGGTGGCCGCGTTCGGCAGCAGGCCGACGATGAAGGTCGAAAGACCCATGATGAGGATGGTGACGAGGAAGGTGTATTTACGGCCGACGATGTCGCCGATGCGGCCGAAGACGATGGCGCCGAACGGGCGCACCAGAAAGCCGGCCGCGAAAGCCAGCAGGGCGAAGATGTCTCGGGTTGCCGGGGGATAAGCGCTGAAGAATTGCGCGCCGATGATCGCCGCCAGCGATCCGTAGAGGTAGAAATCATACCATTCGAAAACGGTACCGAGCGAGGATGCCAGGATGACGAAGCGTTCGTCCTTCGTCATCCCTCCGGCTCTGACCGAGCCTGCCGTGGTGGTGGACATTTTGATGCTCCCGGAATCGGTTTTTGAAATTTGTCTCGTAGTGCCCCTCTCCCGCCCGGATTCCCGGTGCGACGAGTTCAAGAAAAGGTAACATCGGCGTGAAACTGCCCTAAATAAGACTTTTGGACTTATGTGATGGTCTATAGGACGTAGACTTCGCGCTGCAACATCGCGGGGGGTCCTGTTATTTCGGAGTTCTCGGTCTCGGGCCTCTGGCGGAATTTGTCCTATTCGGTCGCCTGTTCCGGTCGAATAGTTTACCGTTCTTTCTTGAAACGCTCTCGAACACCCAAGAAACGAAATGCCACTCTCCAATACGCATCTGGTTATTGCCGATGATCACCCGCTGTTTCGCGGCGCCTTGCGCGAAGCGGTCGCCAGCGTCGTGCCGTCGGCCCGCATCGAGGAAGCCGGCTCATTCGGCGATCTGACCGCGCTTCTGGAACGCGACCCCGAGCTCGATCTGATCCTGCTCGATCTGTCGATGCCGGGTATCAGCGGGTTCTCCGGGCTGATCTATCTGCGGGCGCAATATCCGGCGATTCCGGTGGTGATCGTTTCCGCCAGCGACGATGGCGAAACCATTCGCCGCTCGCTGGAGTTCGGAGCATCCGGCTTCATTCCCAAACGCTTTGGTGTCGAAACGCTGCGCGAGGCGATCGGCAAGGTGATGAACGGCGACGTCTGGATCCCGTCCGACATCGATCTGTCCGCCAATGCGGACCCCGACCTGACCAAGCTGCGCGACCGCCTCGTCACGCTGACGCCGCAGCAGGTGCGGGTGCTGATGATGCTGTCCGAGGGGCTGCTCAACAAGCAGATCGCCTACGAACTCAGCGTTTCCGAGGCCACCATCAAGGCGCATGTCTCGGCGATCCTGCAGAAGCTCGGCGTTGAAAGCCGCACCCAGGCGGTGATTGTCGCGGCCAAGATTTCCGGCGGACAATGGCGCCAGCGCGAGCCGTCGGCCTGAGGGTGTCGGTTTCGGATTCTTGAGGCCCGAAGTTCTTCAGGCCGGAGCCTGTTCGCGCCGCTCCAAGGCTTCCTGCTGGGCGCGCCATTGGCTGAGCAGCGCGCGCAGGGTCGCCGGTTTCACCGGCTTGTTCAGGACGATGATGCCGTAGGCGCGCGCCGCCTCCCGGACATGGGGGCTGCGGTCCGCGGTGATCAGGATCGCCGGAATATTCGGTCCGAACCGCTGGCGGATGTCGCGGATGGCGCCGATGCCGTTGCCGCGGTCGAGATGATAGTCGACCAGAAGGCCCGTGATGCGCTCGTTCGAGGCTGAGATCGCCTCGACCGCCACCGCGGGCTCCAGCGCCGCGATCACATGAGCGTCCCATCCGATCAGCAGCGTCTTCATGCCGTCGAGAATGGCCGGATCGTTCTCGATGCAGACGATGGTGGTGCCGCTCATCGGCATTTGCGCGGACACGCCGGGACTCGCCGCCACCACGGCGGGAGACGTGATGTTTTTGGACATCGGCACGAGCAGCGAGAAATGCGAGCCGCCGCTGCGATTGGCGTCGATGGCGATGCGATGATCGAGGACCCGCGCGATGCGTTCGACGATCGACAGCCCGAGACCAAGGCCGCGCGCGATCCTGGCGCCCTGATCGAGCCGGTGGAATTCCTTGAAGATCTCGCCGCGCTTGTGCAGCGGGATGCCAAGGCCGGTATCGAGAATGCTGATCTGCAATGCATCGCCGCGCTGCCGGCAGCCGACCAGCACCTTGCCTTGCGGGGTGTATTTGATGGCGTTGGAAATCAGGTTCTGCAGCAGCCGCCGCAGCAGCACGCGGTCGGACTTCACCGCGCCGCCGCACGGCACGAAGGTGAGTTCGAGCTTTTTCTCGCGCGCGATCGGGGCAAATTCGACCTGCAGCGAGCGCATCAGGTCGTTCATGCGGAAGCTTGAAATCGAGGGTGTCATCGCGCCGGCATCGAGACGGGAAATATCGAGCAGAGCGCCCAGGATTTCCTCGATCGCCTCGAGCGAGTCGTCGATGTTGTCGACGAGGCGCGCGGTTTCGCCGCCGGCCTGCCGCTCCACCAGACTGGTGACATAGAGCCGCGCCGCGTTGAGCGGCTGCAGGATGTCGTGGCTCGCGGCGGCGAGGAAGCGCGTCTTGGAAATGTTGGCGTCTTCCGCCGTCATCTTGGCTTGCGCCAGTTCGCTGTTGAGGCGTGTCAATTCCTCGGTGCGTTCGCGCACGCGCTTTTCCAGCGTGGCGTTGGCGCGCTCCAGCGCTTCGGCCGCCTCGAAGCTCGGCGTGATGTCGGAGAAGGTGATGACGAGGCCGCCGCCCGGCATGGCGTTGGGCCTGACCTCGACCACCATGTTGCGCGCGGTCAGCCGTTCGAGGAACGGCTCGCCCTCGGTGGTGTAGGCGGCGAGCCGCTGCTGCAGGCGCCGCTGGTTGGGCGGGTCGGATTCGTTGCCGATGAATTCGAGAATCTCGATCAGAGGAATGCCGATCTGAACCACATGCGCGGGCAGGTCGAGCATCTCGCCGAACTGCCGGTTCGAGCAGATCAGTTGCAGTTCGGGATTGAACACGGCGATGCCCTGCCGCACGTGGTCGAGCGCGCTTTGCAGAATCTCGCGGTTGAAATGCAGCGCGGCGTGGGCGTCGTCGAGCAGTTTCAGCGCCGCTTTTGCCGACACCGCGCGCTTGCGCAGCAGGAGCGACATCACCAGGCGCGACGATGCGGCGCCGATCGAGGAGGCGATCAGGTGCTCGCCATGGCTGAGCAACTGGAAGTCCGCCGATGCGTTGCGGTCGAGCCTGATGCGGTTGGCTTGCGCAAATTCCTCGAAGGCCTGCGTGGCGCGCTCCGGCCCGAGATATTGTGCGACGGTGCTGAGCAGGTCCTGCACGGTGACCGTGGTGCGCCAGCGCCGGAAGCCGGGCGCGATCGGCGCGAATTCGCTTGGCACGAAGACGTCGGCTTGCAGCCGTTCGATCGAGGTCGGCTGGCGCCACAGCGAGAGTGCGACGTAGGTCAGCAGATTGAGCGACAGGCTCCAGACCACGCCATGGATCAGCGGCGCGACCTGACTGCCGAACAGGTTCTGCGGCCGCAGCGCGGCAATGCCGAACAGGCCGTTCTGCAGCCAGGCGGTGCCGAGCGGATCGATATCGGCAAAGCTCGGCAGGAACAGGGTGTAGGCCCACACCGCGAAGCCGACCAGCATGCCGCCCATCGCGCCGCGCGCTGTGGCGCGGCGCCATATCAGGCCGCCGAAGAACGACGGCGCAAGCTGGGCGATGGCAGCGAAGGAGAGCAGGCCGATGGCGACGAGGTGGGTCTTTCCCAGCGCGTGATAGTACAGATACGCCATCACCATGATGCTGAGGATCGCGAACCGCCGCACCTTGAGCAGGAAACGGCCGAAATCCTTGCGCGCGGTCTGGGGCGAGCCGCGCTGTAGCACCAGCGGCACCACGATGTCGTTGGAGACCATGATGGCGAGCGCCACGCATTCGACGATCACCATCGCGGTGGCCGCCGACAGTCCGCCGATGAAAACGATCATGCCGACCAGCGGCGAGCCGGCTTCGAGCGGCAGCGCCAGCACGTACATGTCGCTGTCGACGACGCCGAACGGAAAGGTGACGAGGCCGGCGAGGGCGATCGGGATGACGAACAGGTTGATCGCGATGAGATAGAGCGGAAATAGCCAGCGCGCGCGCGACACCTCCGCTTCGTTGGAGTTCTCCACCACGCTGACGTGGAATTGGCGCGGCAACAGCAATGTCGCGAAGAACGACAGCAGCGTCATCGCCATGAAATTGCCGGTCGAGAATGTGGAATCGAGCGCGCGCATCGCCTCGGGAGTCTTCATGGCGCGGGAGAGCAGATCGCTCGGTCCGAACATCACGAAGGTGACGAACACGCCTGCGACGATGAAGGCGACCAGCTTGACGATGGATTCGGTGGCGACTGCGAGCATCAGGCCGTGCTGGTGCTCGGTGGCGTCGGTGTGGCGGGTGCCGAACAGCACCGCAAACACGGCGAGCGCGATGGTGACGAGCAGGGCGATGTCGCCGACGAAGGGAAGTCGTGAGATGTCCTGATCGGTATTGAGGATGGTTTCCAGCGATGAGGCGACCGCCTTGAGCTGCAAGGCGATGTAGGGCACCGAGCCGATGATGGCGATGATCGCGGCGGTGGCCGCCACCGCCTGACTCTTGCCGTAGCGCGAGGCGACAAAGTCCGCGATCGAGGTGATGTTCTGCGATTTCGCCAGACCGATGACGCGCATGGTCAGCGGTTTGCAGAACGCGATCAACAGAATGGGGCCGAGATAGATCGCGAGAAACTCGATGCCGGTGCGGGTGGCGAAGCCGACCGAGCCGAAAAACGTCCATGAGGTGCAATAGATCGCGAGCGACAGCGGATAGATCATGATGCCGACGCGCGCGCGTTGTGTCGGCGTCAGGCGGTCTCCGTAAAACGCGATGACGAAAAGCAGTCCGATGTAGCCGAATGCGGCGGCGATCACGCTTCCGTTTTGCAGCATCGCCTTTCGCTCCTGGCGCGGTCCGGCGCCGTTCCGTCGTCGCGTTCTGGTCTCGCGCGGCTTTATCTAAAGGCTTTTTCAAAGCGGAGGAAATCGCCGGTTTGGCTTGATATTTGTCAACCTCTGCGAATCAGCTTATACACGCATTAGTTGTGTTGTACTCAATCTGCATCTCTTAGGAGGATCAGTTGGGCCAAACGCTTGCCTTCCCCCAGGATGCCCTGGTTTTCATCGTGGACGATGATCAGGCGGTCCGCGAGACCCTGAGCTTGCTGCTCCGGATCGAGGGATTTTCAACCCAAAGCTTCAGTGAAGACGGCGCTTTCCTGACGGCAGTGCGGGTTTTCAGCCCCGCTTGCGTGATCCTCGACCTGCATCTGCCCGGCCGCTCCGGGCTGGACGTGTTGAAGGATCTGTCCGACCTGAAATTCACCGCGCCGATTATCGTGATGTCGGGTCAATCGGATATCGCGACGGCGGTGGCGGCGATGAAGCGTGGCGCGCTGGATTTCCTGGAAAAACCGTTTGCCGCCTCCGCCATCCTGGAACGGGTGCATGAAGCGGTGGCGGCCTATCGCCGGGCCAGTGCGGCCAGCCTTTACGGGCTGTCCGACTTCCCCGGATGCCATCTTCTGACCAGCCGGGAGCGCGAAGTGTTGGGGCAGGTGGCGGGCGGTGCGTCGAACAAGGAGGCCGGCCGGCGGCTTGGCATCAGTCCGCGCACCATCGAGGTGCATCGGGCGCGGATCATGGACAAGCTCGGCGCCCGGAATGCCGCGGACCTGATGCGTATCGTGTTGGCGCAGAACGGGACGCGGACGCGCATGCGCGCGGTCTAAGGTTCGTCGGCCCCGTTTGAAAATCGCTCGCGTTATTCGGCCGCGAGCGATTTTTCGTGCAGCGGCAGGCCGAGTCGATCCCAGACCTGCAGCATGGCGTCGGCGAGTTCGTCGATCAGGGCGTCGTCGTGATACGGCGAAGGCGTGATGCGCAGGCGCTCGGTGCCTTTCGGCACCGTCGGATAGTTGATCGGCTGGATGTAGATGCCGTGCTCTTCGAGCAGCATGTCCGATGCCTGCTTGCACAGTTCGGGATTGCCGACGAACACCGGCACGATATGGGTGTCGCTCGACATCACCGGCACGCCGGCGGCGATCAGGATCGATTTGACCCGCGCGGCGCGATCCTGCTGGCGATCGCGCTCCCAGCTTGAGGTCTTGAGGTGGCGGATCGCGGCTGTTGCCGCGGAACAGACCGCCGGCGGCAGAGCGGTGGTGAAAATGAAGCCCGGCGCGTGCGAGCGCACGGCGTCGATCACGTTGGTCTTGCCGGTGATGTAGCCACCGAGGCAGCCGAACGCCTTGCCGAGCGTGCCTTCCAGAATATCGATGCGATGCATGACGCCATCGCGCTCGGCAATGCCCGCGCCGCGTGCGCCATACATGCCGACCGCATGGACTTCATCGACATAGGTCATCGCGCCATAGCGCTCGGCGAGATCGCAGAACTTCGCCAGCGGCGCGATATCGCCGTCCATCGAATACAGGCTCTCGCAAACGATGAGGATCGGACGGCCGGTATGCGCGCGCAGCAACTCCTCGAGATGCGCGACGTCATTGTGCCGGAACACGATGCGCTCGCAGCCCGATTGCCGGATGCCTTCGATCATCGAATTGTGGTTGAGCGCGTCGGACAGGATCAGGCAGTTCGGGATCAGCTTGGCGAGGGTCGAAATACCGGTCTGGTTCGAGACATAGCCGGAGGTGAAGACCAGGGCGGCTTCCTTGCCGTGCAGATCGGCGAGTTCATGCTCGAGCTGGATCAGCGCGTGGTTGTTGCCCGCGATGTTGCGGGTGCCGCCGGCGCCGGTGCCGACGCGGGTTGCGGCTTCCACCATGGCGCCGATCACCTTCGGGTGCTGGCCCATGCCGAGATAATCGTTGGAGCACCACATCACGACCTGGCGCTGTCCCTTCGGCGTATGCCAAAGCGCATAAGGGAACCGGCCGGCGATCCGTTCCAGATCGGCAAACACGCGATAGCGCCGCTCGTCGTGCAGGCGGTTCAACGCCGTGTCGAAGAAGTTATTGTAATCCATCACAAAACCCTGGGCGGGAGCCCGAAACAGGGCTGACGATCAGCACTGCTTTTCCCCAACGAAGCCTTTTTAGAGCGTTTCCAGCATGGCTGTCGAGGAGCAAATGATCCTCGTTCCGGCGTGAAACGCAGGGGTCATCTGCACAGGGAAGTTGCTTATTGGTCTTGATCCAGATCAAGCGGCGGGAAGTTCGTTCTCGCGTGTGCCGTCGAGCTTGGAGGTCATGCCGAGGCGATCGAGCAGGTCCGCATCCTTGCGGGTTTGCGGGTTTTTGGTGGTGAGCAGGACGTCGCCGATGAAGATCGAATTGGCCCCGGCGAGAAAACACAGAGCCTGCATTTCATCGGTCATGTATTGCCGGCCGGCCGACAGCCGCACCACGCTTTTCGGCATCATGATGCGCGCGACCGCGATCATGCGTACCAGCTCGATCGGATCCGGCTGGTCGGCGGTGGCGTTGACCGGCACGCCCTTGACCTCGTTCCACAGATTGATCGGCACGCTCTCAGGATGCTGTTCGAGATTCGCCAGCAGCATCAGCATGCCGAGGCGGTCCTCGACCTGCTCGCCCATGCCGACGATGCCGCCGCAGCACACTTTCAGCCCGGACTTGCGGGCATGCGCCAGCGTCTCGATGCGATCCTGCATCGTGCGCGTGGTGATGATGTGGCCGTAGAATTCCGGCGAGGTGTCGACGTTGTGGTTGTAGAAATCGAGACCGGCTTCGCGCAGCCGCGTCGCCTGCTCTTCGGTCAGCATGCCGAGCGTCGCGCAGGTCTCAAGGCCGAGCTCCTTGACGGCGCTGACCATGTCGCACACCCGGTCGAGATCCTTGTCCTTCGGATTGCGCCAGGCCGCCGCCATGCAGAAGCGCCCGGCGCCGGATTGCTTGGCGCGGCGGGCGGCTTCGACCACGGTGTCGTGGTCCATCAACTTGGTTGCCTTGACGTCGGTCTTGTAATGCGCGCTCTGCGAGCAGTAGCCGCAATCCTCCGGGCAGCCGCCGGTCTTGATGCTGAGCAGGCTCGCGGTCTCGACGTGATTGGGATCGAAATTGGCGCGGTGGATGGTCTGCGCCCAGAACATCAGATCGGCGAACGGCAGATCGTAGAGCGCCTGCGCCTCGTCGCGGGTCCAGTCATGACGCGGCGTTGCGACGTGGAGGTCCGCGGGCTTGGTGGAAATCGTCATGAGAGTTCCTGCATTCGACCGAAATTTGGCTGGTGCTGCCAGACAGGATTGAACTGTCGACCTCTCCATTACCAATGGAGTGCTCTACCACTGAGCTACGGCAGCGAACGCCAGATTTGAAACGCCAGTCTATAGCAGACTTCGGCCGCCTGGATGGAATCGGCCCAAAAGCCCCGAAAGGCGCGCGATCCTTGCCATAACGCTCCCCGTCGCGCAAGCGCGGCAGAGAAAAAATGCACCCCGGATATGGCCGTATTTCAGGAATATCAGGCAGTTGCAGGATAAATCCCTAAACTGCAGGGTCTGGTGCGGGTTTACGGCCGCGGCCGATGGCGATATCGAAGGCGATCACCAACAGGCGCAACAGTCGCAACACGAATGAGTCATCAACCGAACGATCACGAGCGTGCCCGTCAGGAACGGCTGCGCGCGGCCTTGCGCGAGAATATCAAGCGCCGGAAATCCCAGGCGCGGGGCCGCGCCGGGCGCGCCATCGTCACGCCGGAGGACGATGCGGCTCTCGAGACGCACAGGCTCGCAGGCGACCACGATCCCGAATCGGATGCCTCCTGAGAAGGTCGAAGTTCCCCTTTACCTTCATCGCTCTGATTTCATTTGACTAAATGTCGATGTCGACGTTCCGGCGCATGGTTTCCCTCGGGCCGGAAAAAAGTTAAGACTGCTCTCACTCGCATCAAACACGGATTTGGCATGGATCGCATTCGCATTGTCGGTGGCAATAAGCTCAACGGCACAATTCCGATTTCCGGTGCGAAGAATGCGGCCCTGCCGCTGATGATCGCCGCACTGCTGACCGAGGAAACCCTGATCCTCGACAACGTGCCGCGTCTTGCCGACGTCGCGCAGCTGCAGCGCATCCTTGGCAATCATGGCGTCGACATCATGGCCGCGGGCAAGCGGACGGGCGATCATGAATATCAGGGCCAGACCCTGCATATCTCGGCCGCGAACATCATCGACACCACCGCGCCCTACGAGCTTGTCTCCAAGATGCGCGCGAGCTTCTGGGTGATCGCGCCGCTGGTGGCGCGGATGAAGGAAGCGCGGGTGTCGCTGCCCGGCGGCTGCGCCATCGGCACAAGGCCGGTCGATCTCTTGATCATGGCGCTGGAAAAACTCGGCGCCGAGATCGTGATCGACGGCGGCTATGTCATCGCCCGTGCGCCCGATGGTCTCACCGGGGCCGCCATCGACTTTCCCAAGGTCACCGTCAGCGGCACCCATGTCGCGCTGATGGCGGCGACGCTGGCGAAAGGCACCACGGTCATCACCGGCGCGGCTTGCGAGCCGGAAATCGCCGACGTCGCCGATTGCCTCAACAAAATGGGCGCGCGGATTTCCGGCGCCGGCACCACGCGGATCGTCATCGAGGGCGTTGTGAAACTGCATGGCGCGCGTCACACCGTGCTGCCCGACCGGATCGAGGCGGGCACCTATGCGATGGCGGTGGCGATGACCGGCGGCGAGGTGCAGCTTGCCGGCGCGCGACCCGAGCTGTTGCAGGCGGCGCTCGACGTGCTGGTCGAGGCCGGTGTCACCGTGACTCCTAACAACGAAGGCATTCGCATCGCCCGCAACGGCGCCGGCATCAGTCCGGTGACGGTGACGACCGCGCCGTTCCCGGGCTTTCCGACCGATCTGCAGGCCCAGTTGATGGCGTTGATGACCCGCGCCAAGGGCTCCTCGCACATCACCGAGACGATCTTCGAGAACCGCTTCATGCATGTGCAGGAACTGGCGCGGTTCGGGGCGCGGATCGCGCTCGATGGCGAGACCGCGACCATCGAGGGCATTCCCGCTCTGCGCGGGGCGCCGGTGATGGCGACGGATCTGCGCGCTTCGGTGTCGCTGGTGATCGCCGCTCTCGCCGCCGAAGGCGAGACCATGGTCAATCGCATCTACCACCTCGATCGCGGTTTCGAGCGGCTCGAGGAAAAGCTGTCGGCCTGCGGCGCCCAGATCGAACGCATCAGCGGGTAGAGTTGAGCGGTGCGGCAAAAGCTTCCGGCGACCGGAAGGCTCTTGATCGGGGATCGGTCCCATGACGATGCGCAAGCTGATAGCCCTTGATGAAGACGATCTGGCGGTGATTTCCGCTCACGTGCAGGACGCTTCGGTGCACGTCGCCGACATCATCTGGCGGCAAGGCGAGAAGCGTCTGGTGATCGGCATGCGGCGGCCGGACTGCGACGAACTGGTGTCGGGCAAGCCGTGCAGCCACCGGCTGGTCTCGGCGCTGCGGTTTGATCGGGTGCTGGCCTGCAAGGCGCGCAATCTCGATCTGGACCAGCGCGATCTCATGCTCGAACTTCTTGGGCTCGAATTCCATCCGGGGCGGCAGCCGGGCGGCAGCGTTCTGTTGATGTTCGCAGGCGGCGAGGCGCTGCGGCTGGATGTCGAATGCATCGAATGCGAGCTGGCCGACCTCGGCGAAGATACGCTCGGCGTGGCGGGCCTCGATACCGGCGATGTGGCCGCCGATTCCGGCTCCTGACAGCGCTCCCAAAGGACGCCAAACCCGTTTTCGGCCGGGCGGCCTTGACGATGGTCTGGCGCCGCACCATCGAGACGCGGTAGACACATTCCTGATCAGTCCGCCGGAAGATACCCATGCCGATCCGTCTCGATAACAGCAGCGCCGATTTCCGCGAGCGTTTTCACGTTTTTCTGGCGACGAAGCGCGAGGTCGCCGCCGATATCGATGTCGCCGTGCGCGCCATCGTCGGCGACGTGGCGGCGCGGGGCGATGCGGCGCTGATCGAGGCAACGGCGAAATTCGACCGCCTGTCGCTGGACAGCAGCCGTCTGCGGGTGAGCGAGGCCGAGATCGATGCCGCGGTCGCCGCCTGCGACGGCGAAACCATCGCGGCGCTGGAGCTGGCCCGCGAACGGATCGAGAGCTTTCACCGCCGCCAGTTGCCGAAGGACGATCGCTTCACCGACGCGCTTGGTGTCGAACTCGGCTCGCGCTGGACCGCGATCGAGGCGGCCGGCCTTTACGTGCCGGGCGGCTCGGCCGCCTATCCGTCGTCCGTGCTGATGAATGCGGTGCCGGCGCGCGTTGCGGGTGTCGCGCGCGTGGTGATGGTGGTGCCCTCGCCGGATGGCAAGCTCAATCCGCTGGTGCTGGCCGCGGCGAAGCTTGCCGGGGTGAGCGAAATCTACCGGGTCGGAGGCGCACAAGCTGTCGCGGCGCTGGCCTACGGCACCGAAACCATCAAGCCGGTGGCCAAGATCGTCGGCCCGGGCAACGCCTATGTGGCTGCGGCCAAGCGCATCGTGTTCGGCAAGGTCGGCATCGACATGATCGCCGGCCCGTCCGAAGTGCTGGTGCTGGCCGACCGCACCGCCAATGCCGACTGGATTGCCGCCGATCTCTTGGCGCAGGCCGAGCATGACGCCAACGCGCAGTCGATCCTGATCACCGACGATGCGGCGCTTGCCGCCGAGGTCGAGCGCGCGGTGACCTCGCAGCTCGCCACCTTGTCGCGCGCGAAGATTGCCCGCGCGTCATGGGATGAGTTTGGCGCCATCATTCTGGTGAAGTCGATGGAGGAGGCGCTGCCGCTGGCGGACGCCATTGCCGCCGAGCATCTTGAGATTATGACCGCCGATCCCGAGCGCCTGGCCGACCGCGTGCGCAATGCCGGTGCGATCTTCATCGGCGGTCACACGCCCGAAGCGATCGGCGACTATGTCGGCGGCTCCAACCACGTGTTGCCGACGGCGCGCTCGGCGCGGTTCTCCTCCGGCCTCGGCGTGCTCGATTTCATGAAGCGGACCTCGATCCTGAAATGCGGCCCGGATCAGCTTCGCGCGCTGGGTCCCGCCGCGATCGCCTTGGGCAAGGCGGAGGGGCTCGATGCGCATGCGCGCTCGGTCGCATTGCGTCTGAATTTGCGATGAGCGGACAATCGTCCCAGGACGACACCAACAATCGCATCGTCGCGGTGACGCTCGATGAGGAGTCGATCGGCCGTTCCGGGCCCGACATCGAGCACGAACGCGCCATCGCGATCTACGATCTGATCGAGCAGAATCTGTTCGCGCCGGAAGGTGATGCCGGGGGACCGTTCTCGCTCCACATTGGCATCAACGGCAATCGCCTGATGTTCGATATCCGCCGTCAGAATGGCGATCCGGTCGTGGTGCATCTGATGTCGCTGACACCGTTCCGCAGGATCGTGAAGGACTATTTTCTGATCTGCGACAGTTACCATCAGGCCATCCGAACGGCCACACCGGACAAGATCGAGGCCATCGACATGGGTCGCCGCGGGATTCACGACGAAGGTTCGCGCACCCTGATGGAGAGGCTGGATGGCAAGGTGCGGATCGATTTTGAAACCGCGCGGCGGCTCTTCACCCTTGTCTCGGTCCTGCACTGGAAGGGCTAGCCGCATGAATTCGAAAAGTGAACACCGGCTTTCGACCCGGGCCCCGGCAGCGGTGCGGTGTCCGCGGAAGAAGGCGTAGGCGCATGGCGGACGCTCCGCGGGTTCGCGCGCCGCAGGCCGTCCTTTTCATGTGCGGACGGAACAGTGTGCGCTCGCCGACGGCGGCGGCCCTGCTGCGGCAGACCGCGCCACGGCTCTATGTGCAGTCGGCCGGCGTCTCGCCGGGAGAGGGAATGGACCCGTTCGCGATCGCGGTGATGGACGAGATCGGTCTCGACATCTCGCGGCACAAGCCGTGGTCGGTCGAGGATCTGATCGACTGGGAAGGTTTCAATTTCGATCTGATCGTGACGCTCGCGCCGGAAGCGCATCATAAGGCGCTGGAAATGACGGCGACACTCGCCACCGACGTCGAATACTGGCAGACCCCGGATCCCGTCGGCGTCGAGGGCCGCCGCGAATTGCAGCTCGATGCTTACCGGGCGATGCGCGATACGCTGCTGCAAAGGGTCCGCACCCGTTTCGGCGGGCCGTCTGTCGGGAACGAATAGCCGTGTGGAGAGGGCGGCCGGTTGTGATCGCCCGGCGCATCGGATAGTTTCCGGCGCCTTCTTGCTCATTCTCAACAGATCAGCCGCATGTCAGCCCGTCCGAAGCTCGTTCTCGCGTCCGGTTCGCCGCGTCGCCTCGCTTTGCTCAATCAGGTAGGGCTGGAGCCCGATGCGCTGCGCCCGGCCGATGTCGACGAGACGCCGAAGCGTGGCGAGCTGCCGCGCGTCTGCGCCAACCGTCTTGCTCGGGCCAAGGCCGATGCGGCGCTGAAATCGGTGCAGCTCGACGATGATCTGCGCGGATCGTTCATCCTGGCGGCGGATACGGTTGTCGCGGTCGGCCGCCGCATTTTGCCCAAGGCCGAGCTGGTGGACGAGGCCGCGCAATGCCTGCGGCTGCTGTCGGGACGCAACCACCGCGTCTATACCGCGATCTGCGTCGTGACGCCGAAGGAGACCTTCCGCCAGCGCCTGATCGAAACCCGGGTCCGGTTCAAGCGGCTGACCGAGGAGGATATCCAGGGCTACATCGATTCCGGCGAATGGCGCGGCAAGGCTGGTGGCTATGCGGTGCAGGGCATCGCCGGATCCTTCGTGGTCAAGCTGGTCGGCTCCTACTCCAATGTTGTCGGCCTGCCGCTCTATGAATCGATGGCGCTGCTGGGTGGCGAGGGTTTTCCGACCCGCGCGGGCTGGCTGAACGTCGGTTGAACCTTTTGGTCAGCACCAGCATTGAGGTTTGACCGAGCCTCGATTGGACAAGACGTGCTTCAGCCCCGCTCCATCACGGACGATCAGGAAAAATGCCGCGCATGAAACCGTGCCCGATCTGCGGAAAGCCGGCGAGCGAGGCGTCGCGGCCGTTCTGTTCGGAACGGTGCCGCGATGTCGATCTCAACCGCTGGCTGTCGGGCAGCTACGCCATTCCGGCCGCGGAAAGCGACGAGGAAGAGGAAAACGCCGAGGGCTTCGCCGCGCCCCCGGAGCAGGGTTCGACAAAACGCTGACTCGCAGCCAAATCAGAGGTTTGCCGGCCGATCCGGGCACCGCCCGGAGCATGATTGGGGCCGCCGATCGCGGCTGGACATCCCGGCCGGGTGTTACTATAAACCGGCGCTCTCCCTCGGACGTCGTTTCCAGGGACGGCGCCCAGGTAGCTCAGTTGGTAGAGCATGCGACTGAAAATCGCAGTGTCGGTGGTTCGATCCCGCCCCTGGGCACCATCGCTCCTAGCGCCTAATAAATTCAACGCGTTAGACTCGTAGATCGCCCCACATTTCGTGCGCCAAGCAAAGTGGACCGTTCTGCAGCCGAAGCGAGCGTCTTCATCGCAGCGCCGGCAGCCGCTTTTGTTGAGCCTCATGCGCGTACAATGCCCGGCTTCTTTGGGCCTCCTGCGGCGATCGTATTTTTCGTGAACGAGAAGTGCATATGCTACGGAGGCGACCTGACGCTTCATGTCGCCACGGAGTATTTCGATGATGTTTTTTCGGGTATCGCCCCTCAAAGGAGATCGCTCGGCGAGATGAGTGTTCGATGTGAGAGCGCTCGAAGGCGTTTGGGTTGCTGGCAGGCGCGAGTCCTGTCCGGCTTCGCCAATCGCCGCAACTCCACCGCCGGGCTGATCGACGGCGCGCGCGAGGCGCTATGACGACGCATGTCGTCGCCACGGCCGGTCACGTCGACCACGGCAAGAGCACGCTGATCCGTGCGCTGACCGGGATGGAGCCTGACCGCTGGGAGGAGGAGCGCCGGCGCGGGCTCACGATCGACCTCGGATTTGCCTGGACCACCCTGCCTTCCGGGCGCGAGGTCGCCTTCGTGGATGTGCCCGGCCACGGGCGGTTCATCCGCAACGCGCTGGCCGGTCTCGCGACGGTGCCGGTGGTGTGCTTCGTGGTGGCGGCCGACGAGGGCTGGTCGGCGCAATCCAGCGACCATCGCGACGCCATCGCGGCGCTCGGCATCAGCCACGGGTTGATCGTGGTGACCAAGGCCGATCGTGCGCCCGACCTCGTGGCGGCGACCATCGCGCGTGCTCGCCGCGAGTTCGCGCACACCGGCCTGCGCGATGCGCCGGCGGTTGCCGTATCGGCCGTGCAGGGCACCGGACTGGACGAGTTCAGACAGGTCCTCGACGACGTCCTGGCCGCAGCGCCCGCGCCCGACGCCGGCGGTCGGCTCCGGCTCTGGATCGACCGCTCGTTCAGCGTCTCGGGCGCGGGCACGGTGGTCACCGGCACCCTCGTCGCCGGGACGCTGGCCAAGGGCGACCGGCTCGCGGTGGTCGGCGATGGGCGGGAGCCGCGTGAGGTTGTGGTCCGAGCGCTGGAATCGCGGGACGCGCCGGCCGACGCCGTTCGTCCCATGAACCGGGCCGCGGTCAACCTGCGCGGCGTGCCTCCGGAGGAGGTCGGTCGCGGCCAGGCCCTGATCGCGCCGGGCGCCTGGGTCATGGCCACGGAGGTCGATGTCCGCCGCATCGGGGGGACCGCGCTTGACGAGGCGCCCACGCAACTCACCGTACATGTCGGGACCACGGCCGTGCCGGCTCGGCTGCGCAGCTTCGATGCCGAACATGCCCGCATGACTCTCGACTGGCCGCTGCCGCTGATCGTGGGCGACCGGCTGCTGCTGCGCGATCCGGCACGTCGCCTCGTGCTCGGCGGCGTCGCAGTGCTGGACCCCGATCCGCCCCCGCTGCTGCGCCGCGGGGAGGGGGGCCGGCGAAGGGCGGTGCTGGCCGCCATGCCGCCCGAGGGGGACGTGCTGGCCAAGGTGGCGGACCGTGGCGCCGTGGAGGTCGATGACCTGCGCCGGATCGGCCTGGTCGGGCCCGATGCCGCGCCGCCACCCGATGTCCGTGAGTTCAGCGGCGGCTGGTGGGTGCACGCGCCTGCCTATGACGCATGGCGAGACAAGCTGCGTTCTCTGGTGGAGACCGACGCGCAGCGGGACCAGCTGACGCCCGGCGTCTCCCAGGGGGCCGTGCGCGACGCCCTTGGGACTCCCGCAGCGCATTTCATCGATAGGCTCGTCGCGGATGCCGGCCTTGAGCAGCATAGCGGTCATGTCCGGCTGCCGCGGCCCCGCGCCGATCTTGGCCGCGCCGAGGCTGGGGTGGCCAAGCTGGAGGCGCGGCTGCTCGCCAATCCTTTCCTCGCGCCGCTGGCTGGGGATCTGACCGCCCTCGGCCTTGGGGTTCGCGAACTGGCCGCTGCCGAGCGCGCCCGGCGGGTGTTACGCCTTCAGGGCGGCGTGGTGCTGCTGCCGTCCGCACCGGAGCTTGCGGTGCGGGCTCTGGCGCAATTGCCGCAACCGTTCACCACCAGTCAGGCGCGGCAGGCCCTGGGGACCAGTCGCCGGGTGGCGATCCCGCTGCTGGAGCATCTGGACGGGCGCGGCTTGACGCGCCGAATCGACGACGAGCACCGCGAGGTGGTGAAGTAAAGCCGGATCGAAGGATAGCTACGAGACAGGGCGGCGGATCGCGGGCGGAGAGAGTGGTTCAACTTTACTCGGAATCGTCATGCGCGGGCTTGACCCGCGCATCCATCTAAAAAGACGCGTCTCTTGAGGAAGATGGATTGCCGGGTCAAGCCCGGCAATGACCGGTCTCGTTTCTATTAAAAGCGAAATCGCTCTAAGATTTATTTCAAAACGCGAATGCCCGGCACAAGGCCGGGCATGACGAGTGGACGATTCCGTGTGAGCGAAACCCGCTCTAGTCGCTGCCGTCTTCCTTGCGGTTCTGGACATGCACGAAGCCGAACCGGCCCTTGATGCACAGATTGCCGTGACCGACCGAATGTTCGTGGGGCGCGGTCACCTTGACGATCTCGTTGTTCTGAACGTGCAGGGTCAGGTTGCAGCCGACGCCGCAATAGGTGCACACCGTGGTGGTCTGGGTCTGCTGCGACTGGTCCCAGGTGCCTGCGGCGCGCATGTCGTATTCGGACTTGAACGACAGCGCTCCTGTCGGACACACCTCCACACAATTGCCGCAGAAGACGCACGCCGAATCCGGCAGTTCTGCTGCGAACTCGGTGGAGATCTGAGAGTCGAAGCCGCGCCCCGCGATCTGGATCGCGAAGCTGTTCTGCCACTGGCTGCCGCAGGCATCCACGCATTTGTAGCAGAGGATGCACTTGTCGTACTCGCGCACGTAGAGGTCGTTGTCGACCTTGTCCGGCTGGGCCATCGTGGCCGCGGTGCTGCCGTTCCCAAGGTGGTGCTCGCCCGGCTCATGAACGTCGCGCCTGAGGCTCACGCCGGCCCTCGGGCCGTAGCGGTCGGAATCGACTTTGTAGCGCTCCTTCCACTCGGGAATGTTCGGCGTGGTGGACAGGTCGACCGAGGAATCGAGCAACTCCAGCACGAGGCGGCGGCTGTGCTGCACCCGTTCGCTGTCGGTCTTGACCACCATGCCGGGCTGAACCTTGCGGGAGCAGGAAGGCACCAGCACGCGCGAGCCTTCGAGTTCGACCATGCAGACGCGGCAGGCATTCTTGGGCGTGAGAGTATCGCCGTAACAGAGCGTCGGCGTGTCTTTCCCCGCCACGTTACAGGCGGTCAGGATGGTGCTTCCCTCCGGGACGCTCACCTCTTTGCCGTCGATCGTGATCGTGATCTGCCGGACGGGTACATCCGTGGCACCCGTATAGTGCACGTTCATCTGCTCTTGCTCCCCTCCAGTACGCCGAGACGATCGATCGCCGACTCGACAGCGTTCCAGGCGGCCTGGCCGAGGCCACAGATCGAGGCATCTTTCATCACGAGGCCGACATCGCGCAGGATGTGGATGTCGTTGTCCTTGGCTTTCGCGTCGTGGCCGTTGTGCATGATGCGCAGCAGCGCCTCCTCCTGACGCACCGTGCCCACCCGGCAGGGAACGCACTGGCCGCAGGATTCGTCGCGGAAGAAGCTCGCAATGCGCAGCAGAATGCCGGACAGATCGACGGTGTCGTCGAAGGCCAGCACCACGCCCGAGCCCAAAGTGGTCTTGTTGGCGCGGGCGCCCTCGAAGGTGAGCGGGATGTGGAGCTCGTCAGCGCGCACGAAGCCGCCTGCCGCACCGCCGAGCAGCACCGCCTGCAGCTTTCGGCCTTGCGGAACGCCGCCGGCCAGTTCGAGAACATCGCCAAGTGTCGCGCCGAACGGCACTTCGTAGACGCCGGGACGCACGAGGTTGCCCGAAACGCAGAACAGCTTGGGCCCGGTGGAGCCTTCGGTCCCGATCTTGGCGTACTCGGCGCCGCCCATCTGGACGATCAGCGGCACGTTGCACAATGTCTCGACGTTGTTGACCACCGTCGGTTTGCCGAACAGTCCGGACTCGAACGGGAAGGGCGGCTTGGTGCGCGGCTCGCCGCGATAGCCCTCGATCGAGTTGAAGATCGCGGTCTCTTCGCCGCAGATATAGGCGCCGGCCCCGCGCCGAATCTCGAGATCGAAGCTCCAGCCGGAGCCCAGGATGTCAGTCCCCAGGAAGCCGCGTTCGTAGGCCTTTTCGATGGCGTTGCGCAGCAACCGATAGGCGCGGGGGTACTCACCGCGCAAATAGAGGTAGCCTCGCTCGGCGCCGAAGGCGTAACCGGAGATGGTCATCGACTCGATCAACGAGAACGGGTCGCCCTCGAGAATGGCGCGATCCTTGAACGTGCCCGGCTCGCTCTCGTCGGCGTTGCAGACGAGATAGCGAGGCGTGGCGGGCTGTTTGGCGGTGCTCTCCCACTTGATGCCGGTCGGGAACGCCGCACCGCCACGGCCCATCAGCCGGGAGTCCTTGACCTCGGTGATGACCTGCTGGGGTCCGATCTCGAACGCACGCCGCAGTCCGGCATAGCCGTCGGTCGCGAGGTAGTCGTCGATGCTCTCCGGGTCGACCCGGCCGACGCGCTTGAGCAGCATCAGGCCTTCCTGGCCCGCCTGCGGCACGGCCATCATCGGCGGCGCCTCGGCTGCGAGCGCCGCGGGACCGGATTTCAGCGCAAGGGCAACTTCCTCGACGGTGACGGGCCCGATCAGGTGCTCGTGAGGCGGATTGCCCGCCTCCACCGCCAATGCGGCCGGCGCGCGCTCGCACACGCCGAGACAGGGACTGTGCTTCCAGCCGTTCATGGCCGAAGCCGGACCCAGCCGCTTTTCGAGGTCGGCACAGACCTCCTTGGATCCGCGCGCCATACAGGCGATGTCGGTGCAGACGTGCACGACGCGTTGCGGCCGCGGGTTGGTGGAGAACAGCGCATAGAACGTCGCGACGCTGTAGACGTCGGCCGCCGCTACGCTGAGCCGTTTTCCGATGTAGTTCAGCGCGCCGGGGCTGATCCAGCCGACGCGGTCGTTCACCGCGTGCAGCGCCTCCATGACGAGGTGCCGCCGGCTCCGCGCCGCGTGGCCGGCATGCGCGCGCCGATGATCCTTCTCGTCGCGCTCACCGCCGTCCCAGCCGCTCTCGCCGGGCCCAAGCAGCCGATCAACCGCATCCCGTTCCTCAGCGAACGGCTCGGCGTTGGAGAACTTCAGGTCCACAACTCATCCTTCCTAGTTCGCGGTCGCGAGCTCTTTGTCTTGGCGCGCGTGATCGGGGGTCTCGGCAACGGCTCTCTCGTTGGGCAGATCGTCGTTGGTCTTCTCCACCCTGACCGCCGTCGCCTTGAACTCCGCGGTTCCGGCGATCGGATCGTTCGCCTCGATGGTGAGCGCGTTGACGTCCACTTCGTCAGGGAAGTTGCAGGCCATGAAGAGCAGCCCGGGACGCAGTCCCGGATCCTGACGCGCCGGCGCCAGCACGGACCCGCGGCGCGAGGTCACCCGAACCACCTCCCACTCAACGATGCCGAGCCGAGCCATATCCTCAGGAGACATGTCGACACAGCCGCCCAAGCGGATCGGCGAGTTGAAGCCTCCGGACTGCACGCCGGTATTGTAGTCGGTCAGTCGCCGGCCGGTTGTGAGACGCAGCGGGAACTCGTTATTGAGCTTATCCACCGGCAGCCTGTGTTCGAGGATGCCGAAGGGCGCCGGCCGTCCGCGCTTCTCGGGATCCTTCTCCCAGAGCCGGGCGTGCAGGAACGATGTCTCGGGCCCGTTCTCATCGGGGAAAGGCCACTGCAACCCGCCCCGTTCCTCGAGCAAGCGGTAGCTCATGCCATGGTGCGCCGGCGAGACCGCGCGCAGCTCGTCCCAGACCTGCTCTCCGGTCTGTACCGGCCAGACATGCCCCATACGCTCCGCGACCAGACGGATGATCTCGATGTCGTCCTTGGCGTTGCCCGGTGGTTCCAGTGCCTTTCGCACGCGCTGAACCCGCCGTTCGCTGTTGGTGAAAGTGCCGTCGCTCTCGCACCACGCCGCGGCGGAGGGGAGCACCACGTCGGCATACTCCGCCGTCTTGGTGAGGAAGATGTCCTGCACGACGATATGATCGAGGTTTTCCAGCCGTTTGCCGACCGCCGAGGAGTCGGCATCGGACTGCACCGGGTTCTCGCCAATGATGTAGAGGTTGGTGAGATGGCCCTCATCCATCGCGTGCATCATTTCCGAAAGCGTCATGCCGTATTTCGGAGGCAGGGTGACGCCCCAGATGCGCTCGAACTTCGCCCGATGCTCGGGGTTTCCGACGTCCTGGAATCCCGGCAGGTTCTTGGGGATCGCCCCCATGTCGCCGCCGCCCTGGACGTTGTTCTGACCGCGTAGCGGAACCAGGCCCGCGCCCCACCGCCCGACCTGGCCCGTGAGCAGCGCGAGGTTGCACAGGGCCCGCACGTTGTCGGTGCCGTTGTGATGCTCGGTGATGCCGAGCGTCCAGCACAGCTGGGCGCGTTCCGCCTTGCCAAAGTCGTGCGCAAGCTCGCGGATCAGCTCCGCGGGCACTCCGGTCTCACGGGAAGTGACTTCCAGCGTCCACGGCTCGCATGCCGCGACATATTCCTCGAATCCGGTCGTGGCGTTCTTGACGAACTCCTCATTGACCAGCCCGGCGTGGATGATCTCGCGGCCGACACCATAGGCCAGCGCGACGTCGGTGCCGACGTCGAGACCGAGCCAGTTGTCCGCCCACTCGGCCGTCTTGGCCCGGCGAGGGTCGACAGAATAGACCTTCGCGCCCTTGTGAATTCCCTTCAGGGCGTGATGGAAGAAAATCGGATGTGCTTCTCGGGCATTGGAGCCCCAGAAGACGATAAGATCGGCATCCTCGACCTCACGATAGGACGAGGTACCACCGCCTGCACCAAATACTGTCACCAGACCGGCGACACTAGGAGCGTGTCAAGTTCTGTTACAGGAGTCGATATTGTTGGTGCCGATCACTGCCCGGGTGAACTTCTGGGCGATGAAGTTCATCTCGTTGGTCGAGCGGGAGCAGGAGAACATGCCGAACGCGTCGGGGCCATGGGCCTCCAGGTTGCGGCGGAAGCCCTCGGCTGCGCGGTCCAGGGCCTCATCCCAAGAGGCAGGCCGCAGCACACCGTTGTCGCGGACGAGCGGCTCGGTCAGGCGAGTGTAGTTCTGCTTTCCTTGTCTGCCCATGGCTTATCTCCCGGAGTTATTTGAATTTCCTCTAGTATACCACGATCCAGGGGGGCTTGGTATATGAAGGCGTCTGCACATTTGGGGTGTGGCGCGCGGCGAATGCCGCCGGTTGCGACGCGCCGGGTCGATGACGTGTCGCTGGGTCGACCCGACCTTGGCGCCATGTCTCCATTTAGGGACGTTCACCCGCCGCTCAACCCCGGGGGCATCACCGGGCGCTCAAAACGCGGCGGCGAGGTCCCGCGCGCCCGGCAGCGTGCTTTCGCGGTCCATGCGGGCGTCGGTCGCCGCGAGAAGTTTGGCCACCACGTTGTTTCTGATCGCGACCGGGTTGCGTTCGTAGCCTTCACGCTGGAAGAAATTCGCGGTCGGCACCTGCGCGCGCAGGGCGTGCGGCATCGACACCATGTCGAAACCGGTGCCGTCGCCGGTGAGATTCATCATCTCGAGCTCAGCCGCGGTCAGCGGTGCGGTGTAGCCCTTGCGCCTAGCGAATACGACCGAGGTGAGCAGCTTGTGGGTCTGCAGCCAGGGGCCGACATCGACATCGAGATTGAGGGCATGAACGCCCATTCCCTTGGGCGTTTGCGCAAGCTTCACATGCGCGCTCCAGGTGTCCGGCACGGATTTGCAGAACGTCACCATCCTGTGCACCGTCGCGATCTTGTGCATGAGGCGCGCGCGTTGCGATTCCGGCAGCGTGTCGGCGCGCCGCTTCAGTTGTTCGATAATGTGCGTGCCCTGTTCGGCGAGCAGCTCGACCGTATTGGCCACCAGAAGCTGATTGTAGCCGAGCGCGGTGGAGATAGCGCGCGCATTGGGGCGTGCTTGCTCGAGTCCGGCCTGAATATCATAGGCACCGTTGCCGCCGGATTCGAATCCGTAGACGCGGACGGCCTGGTCTTTCGTCAGGCCGGCTGACTTCGCCACGGCCGCATAGGCGCGCTTGAATTCGATTTCGCTTTTCGGCCGCTGCGGCGTGAACTGAAACTGTTCGGATGCATGCTGGAGAAAATCGCGGATCACCGGAATGGGACGGGACGGACGCTTCTCGGGCGTCGGCGCCGATGGATCTGCCGGCTTCGACGGTCCGCGATAAAGCGGCGGTTGGATCATGACATAATGATCGGCGTTCACCGGCTCGTTGTTGCGCCGGCGCGTGTTGCGTGTCCGCCGTTTCTCGCTGATCGCGCTCCAGTAAGCGCCGGCTTCGTGCTCGAAGCTTTCCCGCGCTGCGGTGTACTCGGTGAGCCGCCGTCGATAGTCGGCCATCTGCTGGGCGGTAACGGGCCGCGCCGGTGCCGCGCTGGTGGCCGGAACTGCCGGTGGTTGCGCGAAAGCACGATCGGCAAAGGACCCGAGAGCTGTGAGAGTCAGGACAGCCAGCAGGCGATAGCGGTTCCGGGAAGCGGACCAAGATCTGGCGGAGCGCCGGGGCACGGTCGTCAAAGCGCGGTGCCTTTCATCGCAATGCAGCAAAGGGCGCATGGTTGATCCGGTGCTTTGTGCGAATCGGCTCATACCAATGTCTAGCGTGGCGCGGCGAAACTGGGCACCGCTTTTGCTTTTCATCGGTGTTTTTCGCGACAAAATCCCGAACTCGCTTAAGACGCGAATGCCTTGCGCCGCAGGACTCGCATGGCCCGCCATGCAATGGGTTGACCGCGCGGCTTTGGGCGTTCACCTTCCTCGCCCAATTCGAGAAGAAACTGCAGGGAGAGAACATTGATGAAGACCGGATTGATAGCGACCTTCGCGGCGACCGCCATGTTGCTGGCCACGCCGTCTGCCCAGGCACAGCAATTCATCAACGTGCTGACCGGCGGCACGTCGGGCGTCTACTACCCGCTCGGCGTTGCGATCGGAAAGATCTACGGCGAGAAGATTCTGAGCGTGAAGACGCAGGTGCAGGCCACCAAGGCGTCGGTCGAGAACCTCAATTTGATCGAACAGGGCCGCGGCGAACTCGCATTCACGCTTGGCGATTCTCTGAAAGCCGCGGTCGAGGGCGACGAGGAAGCCGGTTTCAAGAAGAAGCTGACCAAGCTGCGCACGCTGGGCGCGATCTATCCGAACTACATCCAGATCGTCGCCACTGCCGATAGCGGCATCAAGACTCTGGCCGATCTCAAGGGCAAGACGCTGTCGGTCGGTGCGCCGAAATCGGGCACCGAGCTCAATTCGCGCGCCATCCTCAAGGCGGCCGGCATGAGCTACAGCGATCTCGGCAAGGTCGAGTATCTGCCGTTCGCCGAATCCGTCGATCTGATGAAGAACCGCCAACTCAATGCCACGCTGCAGTCGGCGGGCCTTGGCGTCGCGTCGCTGAAGGATCTGTCGAGTTCCTCGCCGATCAATGTTGTGGCGGTGCCGAAGGCCACCGTGGAGAAGATCGGCCCTCCGTTCGTGTCGGTGATCATTCCGGCCAACACCTACACCGGCCAGACGGCCGATGTGGAAACGGCGGCGGTGATCAACTATCTCGTCACCAGCTCGGCGGTGTCGGACGATCTTGCCTATCAGATGACCAAGCAGATCTTCGAGAATCTGCCCGAACTCGTGAATGCGCATGTCGCCGGCAAGAGCATCAAGCTGGAGACCGCCGCGGCGGGAAGTCCGGCGCCGCTGCATCCGGGTGCGATCCGCTACTACAAGGAAAAGGGAGTCCTGAAGTAAGCGTCTTGCGACAATTCATCTGAAGGATGGCCGGGCTTTGTCCCGGCCATCCCCATCTTGGCCCGGAAAAACAGGCGGGTTCACGCCGCGGGCTGGAGAAACTGCGCCACGGTTCGAGTGGCGCTGCATCGACAGAAGCGGGGAGAGCGATGCTGCAGGAATACGGAACGCAGGAGCATATCAACGTCGAGCTTGATAATTTCGAGCACGGCTTTCCGGATGGCTTCGGCCCCGGCTGGTGGGGCTATCTCGCTTATGCCATCGGCATCGCGTTCGCGACCTTCCAGATCATCATCGCTGCCTGGAACTTCCTGCCGAGTCAGGCGGTGCGTGGCATCCATGTCGGCTTCATCATTCTGTTGTCCTATGGTCTCGTCACCAACTTTACCGCGAAGAATGACTGGCAGCGGGCGATCGGCTGGGCGATCGGCGGCGTTGGTTTCTATTGCGGCCTCTATCAGTGGCTCTATTACGCCGACCTCGTGGCGCGCGACGGCGATCCGACCAATCTCGACCTCGTCATCGGCACCATTCTCGGGATTCTGATCTTCGACGGAACGCGGCGGCTGATGGGCGCGGCGCTGCCGATCATGTGCGGCGCGTGCCTGCTCTACTGGTTCTTCGGCCAGTATCTGCCCTCGCCCTTCAATCATCGCGGCTATGGCTACGATCAGATTATCACGCATCTGTCCTACGGCACCGAAGGCTTCTACGGCGTGCCGATCTATGTGTCGGCGACCTACATTTTCCTTTTCATTCTGTTCGGCTCCTTCCTTGAGCGCGCCGGCATGATCAAGCTGTTCACCGACGTCTCGCTCGGTGCGTTCGGTCGCACCCGCGGCGGCCCGGCCAAGGTCGCGGTGGTCGCTTCGGGCATGATGGGCACGATCTCCGGCTCCGGCGTCGCCAACGTCGTCACCGTCGGCCAGTTCACCATTCCGCTGATGATCAAGTTCGGTTACCGCCGCGCTTTCGCGGCCGGCGTCGAGGCCACCGCCTCGATGGGCGGGCAGATCATGCCGCCGGTGATGGGCGCGGTCGCCTTCATCATGGCCGAGACGCTCGGCGTCGACTACGCCGTGATCGTCAAGGCGGCGGTGATTCCGGCGATCCTCTATTTCGCCTCCGCGTTCTGGATGGTGCATCTGGAGGCCGGCAAGCACGGCCTCGTCGGCATGAAGAAGGAAGAGATTCCGAGCGCGATGAAGGCGCTGGTGAACGGCTGGTTCCTGGTGCTGCCGCTGATCGCGCTGATTTTCATGCTGTTCGAGGGCTTCACGCCGCTTTACGCCGGCAGCATGGGTCTCGCGCTGACCGTGGCGCTGATCCTCGGCGCCAGCATCGTTGCCGGCTTTCCGCATAAGGCGCTGCGCTACATCTTCTGGATCGGCCTTGCGCTCGTCGTCGGATCGCTGTTCCGCAACGGCAGCAATGTCGACATCCGTTATGTCGCGGCAATCGTCGGTGTGCTGGTTGCGATCTGCGCGATCACCCGCGGCGGCCGCGCGACGCTCGTCGCCTGCCGCGATTCGCTTGCCGACAGCGCCAAGTCCTCGCTCACGGTCGGCATGGCCTGCGCCATTGTCGGCGTGATCATCGGCATGATGACGCAGACCGGCGTCGGCACGGTGTTCGGAAGCTGGGTGATCGGCCTCGGCGAGCACAGCTTGTTCCTCGCGCTGATCCTGACCATGATCCTGTCGATTCTGCTCGGCACCGGCATTCCGACGATCCCGACCTACATCATCGTCGCCGCGCTTGCCGCGCCGGCGCTGTCGAAGCTCGATGTGCCGCTGATCGTCAGCCACATGTTCGCGTTCTACTACGGCATCATGGCGGACCTGTCGCCGCCGGTGGCGCTGGCGGCGTTCGCGGCCGCGCCGATCGCCAAGGAGAACCCGGACAAGATCGGTTGGGAGGCGATGCGCATCGCGCTTGCGGGCTATGTCATTCCGTTCATCGCGGTGTATTCGCCGGCCCTGATGCTGCAGACCGGCGATCCGATGGAAGCCAAGATCGGTTTCTACGGCGCGGTGATCTATGCCACGATCAAGGCGCTGATCGCGATCGGCCTGTTCGGCATGGTGGCGATCGGTTTCCTGTTCACGCGGATGTCGCTGCTGGAGCGGATCGTGGCTTTCATCGCCGCGCTGTTCCTGCTCGGCGAATTTCCCTACAGCGACGAGGTCGGTTTGGTGCTCGGGATCGTCTGCGTGCTTTGGCAGTGGCGCAAGCGGCCGGCGCCGGTCGTCGCCGCGGTGTAAGCAGGCCGAGGGGTGATGCGTGAGCCTGTGTCTCGCATCCGCCGGTGTGGTCAAGTCGCTCTCGGTGGCGGCCTTCATGCTGGCCTGGACCCACTCGATCGAGAAAATCGAGTGGCAGGAGGACTGGCGCGTCACGTCGCAGGGGCTTGAGATCGTCGAGGCCCGCGTCAAGGGATCGGGCGCGGGCATGGAGCCGCCGCCCGAAGCGCGTCTCAGCGATGGCTGGTTCCACTGGCAGCCAAAACTGGCGCCGTTGCCGCAGGTCGCGCTCGGCAATTCCGGGCTGGCGGGCGAATGGCGGATTTGCGCGGACGGCGCGTGCCGCACATTGTCCGATCTTCTCGGTCATCCAGTCGGCACTAACGTCACGGTGATGCGGGCGTGCGATCTGCCCGCGACCGAGCGGCTTCGGACTGGCGAGACCACGTCGAACGAACGGGCCGCGCGCGACGCCGATTTTTATGATCGCCGCGGACGTGAGCATGCTCTGGCCAAAGCCTATGACGAAGCGATCGCGGACTACAACGAGGCAATCCGGCTGCAGCCTCTCGCCGCGCATTTCTATCTCGATCGCGGCATGGCGTACCGGGCCAAGGGCGACCGGCCGCGCGCATTGGCCGATTTCACGCATGCGGTGCGTCTCGATCCTGCGCTCGAGATTGCGCTGGCGCAGCGTAAGGCGCTGGCCCTTGAGATAGAGCAACTCGGGGCGCGGATGCCGCGCTCGCAGAAGAGTGCGACGAAGTAACTATTTACGCAGATATCGTATCCGGCCACCTGTTGTGGATCAGGTCTCGTGCATCGATTTGTCCGAAGCCAAGCATCGGGCTTTGGGATAGGGCCCGTCTGCAAGTCGCCTGAATTTGCCGGCAAGCGGTGGTAAGATTGCGCCGTGCTGTCGCAACAATAAGAAACGTCGAGGAAATCCGCCTTCAGGAGATCGAGCGATGACCGACAATGCCGCCAGCCGTTATGCCGAACTGCATGCGCGTTCGTTGCGCGATCCGGAAGGGTTCTGGGGGGAGGCGGCGCGGGAGATCGACTGGATCGAGCCGGCGAAGAAGGTGTTCGATCCTTCCATGGGCCTTTACGGCCGCTGGTTCGCGGGCGGCGTGGTCAACACCTGCTACAATGCGCTCGATCGCCATGTGCTCGGCGGCCGCGCCAATCAGACGGCGCTGATTCACGATTCGCCGCTGACCAACACCGTCACCAAATTCACCTATGCCGAGCTGCTGGACGAAGTGAAGGCCTTCGCCGCGGTGATGCAGGATTTCGGTGTCGCCAAGGGCGACCGTGTCGTCATTTACATGCCGCTGGTGCCGGAAGCGATGATCGCGATGCTGGCCTGTGCCCGCATCGGCGCGATCCATTCGGTGGTGTTCGGCGGCTTCGCCGCCAAGGAGCTCGCGACCCGCATCGACGATGCCCAGCCCAAGCTGGTGCTGTCGGCGAGCTGCGGTCTCGAGCCCGGCCGCATCGTGCAATACAAGCCGCTGCTCGACGAGGCGATCAAGATCGCGAGCTTCAAGCCGCAATCCTGCATCATTCTGCAGCGGCCGCAGCAGGGTTGCGATCTGGTCAAGGGCCGCGACCATGACTGGAGCGAATTGTGCGCCAAGGCGATGGCCGCGAAGAAGTTCGCTGACTGCGTGCCGGTGCTGGCGACCGATCCGCTCTACATTCTCTACACCTCCGGCACCACCGGCGTTCCGAAAGGCGTGGTGCGCGACAATGGCGGGCATCTGGTCGCGATCAAATGGTCGATGTTCAACCTCTATGGCGTGAAGCCGGGCGAGGTGTGGTGGTGCGGCTCGGATATCGGCTGGGTGGTTGGCCACAGCTACATCATCTACGGCCCGCTGTTCCATGGCGCCACTTCGATCATGTACGAGGGCAAGCCGATCGGCACGCCGGATGCGGGCGCGTTCTGGCGCGTGATTTCGCAGCACAAGGCGGTGGCGTTCTTCACCGCGCCGACCGCGTTTCGTGCGATCAAGAAGGAAGATCCGGACGGCAGCTTTATCCGCAAATATGATCTGTCGAGTTTCCGCACCTTGTTCCTGGCGGGCGAGCGCGCCGATCCGCCGACCGTGGAATGGGCGGAGAAGCACCTGCAGCGGCCGGTGATCGATCACTGGTGGCAGACCGAGACCGGCTGGTGCATCGCCGGCAATCCGGTCGGCCTCGGCGCGCTTCCGGTCAAGCACGGCTCGCCCACGGTGGCGATGCCCGGCTATCAGGTCGATATCGTCGATGAAGCCTCGAAGCCGGTCCCCGCCAACAAAATGGGTTCGATCGTGATCAAGCTGCCTTTGCCGCCCGGCTGTCTGCCGACGCTGTGGCAGCAGGACGAGCGCTGCAAGGAGGCCTATTTCACCGAATTCCCCGGTTACTACAAAACCTCGGATGCCGGTTATAAGGATGACGACGGTTATATTTTCGTGATGGGCCGCACCGACGACATCATCAATGTCGCGGGCCATCGGCTCTCCACCGGCGGCATGGAGGAAATTCTCGCCTCGCATCCCGATGTCGCCGAATGCGCCGTGCTCGGCATCAAGGATGCGGTGAAGGGCGAAATCCCCTGCGGTCTCATCGTGCTCAAGGCGGGGGTCAGCAAATCCCCGAGCGAGATCGAGCGCGATGTGGTGGCGCTGGTGCGCGAAAAACTCGGCCCGGTGGCGGCGTTCAAGCTGGCGGTCACGGTCGGCCGGCTGCCCAAGACCCGCTCGGGCAAGATCCTGCGCGGAACCATCAAGAAGATTGCCGATGGCGATTCGTGGACGATGCCTGCTACCATCGAGGACCCCAAGGCGCTCGACGAGATCAAGAGCGCATTGGAGGGTCGCTTGTGACAGAGGAGAATCGTCATGGATGAAGAGACCTTCAACATCAGCATGAGGAAATTCCTCAAAAAAGTCGGAGTCACCAGCCAGCAGGAGATCGAAAAGGCCATCCGCGCCGGCCTCGCGAACGGCCGTCTGAAGGGCGACGAGAAGCTCCCGGCCAAGATGGTTCTGACCATCGGCGGGGTGGATCTGACCTTCGCGGTGGATGGCAGCATCGATCTTGGCTAGGAGAGCGGCGTGCGTTCGATCCGGTTTGTGTTGATGGGCGTGCTTGCGCTCGCCCCGCCTCTGGCCGGGTGCGCGCAGCTCAGTCAGGAGACATCGGCGAGCGCGCAGCCGGCTCCTGCGGTCGACGACGATGCCTATTGCCGCGCCAATGCCGGCGTGCCCGGCTCGTCCGCTTATGTCGCGTGCCGCAAGAATCGCGATGTCGCGGCGGTGCGCGGCAGTTCGGATGCAAGGCTTGAACGCGCGCACAGGAATCTCGCCGAGGACATGCTCAACCGGCGCTGACCCTGTGGCGGATACGAGCGACAGGCCGCGCCGCTCACGCCTGTTCTGCAAAACGTGATGTAACAAACCGGCCGTTTTTGCGTATAGGCAATGACTGCACGGACCCTGCGGAATGGCCGCAAGACGGCGTGCCGCAGCGGAAGCAGGAGATCATGATTTTCAGCGGGAATCGTATGGGCCGGATCGTGCTGGCCGGCTTGATCGGTGCGGCCATCATGTTGCCGGCTTCGCTGGCTTCGGCGCAGGCCGTCGATCCGACCTCCCGCGAAAGCGTGCTGCGCGATCCGCATATGCCGGTGCTGGGCAACCCGAACGGCGATATCACTATCGTCGAATATTACGACTACCAGTGCCCGTACTGCAAAAAGGTCTCGTCCGATCTCGACAAGGTGGTGAAAGAGGATGGCCGCATTCGCCTGATCCTCAAGGACTGGCCGATTCTCGGCAGTCCGTCGCCTTATGCGGCGCGGCTGGTGCTCGCGACCAAATATCAGGGTAAATACGAAGCGGCGCATTATGCGCTGATCGGCAAGATTGGCCGCCTCACCGAAAGCGTGATCGAGGAGACGCTGGCAGGCGCCGGTATCGATGTCGCCAAGGCCAAGAGCGACCTCGAAAATCACAAGACCGAGATCGAGGCGCTGCTCGGGCGCAACAATGCGCAGGCCGAGGCCTTCGGCTTTCAGGGCACGCCGTCATTCATTGTCGGGACGTTCCGGATTCCCACCACGCTGACGGCGGAGCAGTTCAAGCTCGCGATTGCCGATGCCCGCGCCAGAGCCAAGGCGGACAAGGCAAAAAAATAAGGCCGGCAGCAACGCCGGCCAATAATCGTTCGCTGATTTTTCCTGAGCTTTGGCGGACCAGGCGCGCGCCATCGGCGCGCGTCCTGTCGTCCGCGAGCGATTAATCCTCGTCGTCGTGCTTTTTGCCGCCAATCGTCTTCAGCTTGGCGAACACCGCATCGACATCCATGTCGTCGCGATCGCGGTCAGTCGTGCCGGTCTGCTGTTCCGCCTCGCGGCGTGCGGTGGTCTCGGACGCCGGCAGCAGCGTTGCGCCGCCATATTGCTGCGCGGCAGGCTTTTCCTTGGCCGCGCGCTGCACCTCGAAGTCGAGCTCGATCTGCGAGCATAGGCCCAGCGTCACCGGATCCATCGGCGTCAGGGTCGAGGCGTTCCAGTGGGTGCGCTCGCGCACGCTGGCGATCGTCGTCTTGGTGGTGCCGACAAGCCGCATGATCTGGCTGTCCTTGAGCTCGGGATGGTTACGCACCAGCCAGAGGATCGCGCTCGGGCGTTCGTGGCGGCGCGATACCGGGGTGTAGCGCGGGCCCTTCTTCTTGGCCGCGGTCGGCAGCACCACCTTGGATTCGGCGAGCTTGAGACGATAGTTCGGGTCGTTCTCGCCGCGCTCGATCTCTTCGCGGGTGAGCTGGCCGGTGGAGATCGGATCCATGCCCTTGATGCCCTGGGCCGCGTCGCCGTCGGCGATGGCCCGGATTTCCAGCGGATGCATCTTGGTGAATTCAGCAACCTGGTCGAACGACAGAGCGGTATTGTCGACCAGCCAGACGGCCGTCGCTTTCGGCATCAGCGGTGCGTTGCTCATGGCAAATCTCCTTTGCGCTTCGCCCGCCTTTTGAGGGGCGAAGCCGTCTGGTCATCGGCGATGACGGGAATTGACCCTATATAATCCGGCGGGGGTCGGCCGTGCAATGGGTTCGCCCTTGACAGGATGGGGAGGGCAGTCCCAAGTCCTTTCAAGCTTCGACCCTGTCAATTCGCTGCCAGATCGCCCAGATTCGTCCTATCCGGCGAGATTCCGGTTCAAAATGACCCAAGAAACGCAAAAACCCTCGCTTTCCATCGTGCTTTGTTCCCCCCGCGGCTTCTGCGCCGGGGTGGTGCGGGCTATCGATACCGTTGAACGCGCCCTCAAGCTGTACGGCGCGCCGGTCTACGTCCGTCACGAAATCGTGCATAACCGCTATGTGGTGGAAAGCCTGCGGGAAAAAGGCGCGATTTTCGTCTCGGAACTCAACGAGATCCCGCAGACCGACGCGCCGGTGGTGTTTTCCGCCCATGGCGTGCCGAAAGCGATTCCGAGCGAAGCCGACAAGCGTAATTTCTTCACGCTGGACGCCACCTGTCCGCTGGTCACCAAGGTCCACCGCGAGGCGGCGATCCACTTCAAGCGCGGCCGCGAGATCATCCTGATCGGCCATGCCGGCCATCCGGAGGTGGTGGGAACCCTCGGCCAGTTGCCGAAGGGCGCTGTGGTGCTGATCGAGACCATGGAAGCCGCGCGCACCTTCCAGCCGAGGGACGCCTCCAAGCTCGCTTTCGTCACCCAGACCACGCTGTCGATCGACGACACCAAGGAAATCGTCGCGGTGCTCAAGGAGCGCTTCCCCAATATCGACGGTCCGCACAAGGAAGATATCTGCTACGCAACCACCAATCGCCAGCTTGCGGTGAAGAAGGTGGCGCCGAATGTCGATGCCATGATCGTGGTCGGCTCGCCGAACTCGTCCAACTCGCAGCGCCTGCGCGAAGTGGCCGAGCGTGAGGGCTGCAGCGTATCGGTGCTGGTGCAGCGCGCGTCCGAACTCGACTGGTCGAAATTCGAAGGTGTCAGGCGGCTTGGCATCACTGCGGGCGCCTCGGCGCCGGAGGTGATCGTCGAGGAGATCATGGATGCCTTCGCCGAACACTATAAGCTGAGCGTGGAGACGGTGTCCGCCGCGGAGGAAAACGAATTCTTCCCGCTGCCCCGGCCGTTGCGGCACGAAACCGCGGCGGAGTAAGCCGCGATGGCGGTTTACACCGACGTCGCCGCCGAAGAGCTTGCGGAGTTCCTGTCACGCTACGACATCGGCGAATTGCTCTCCTACAAGGGCATCGCCGAAGGAGTCGAGAACTCCAATTTTCTGCTGCATACCGGCAAGGGGCACTTCTTCCTCACGCTGTATGAAAAGCGGGTGGCGAAAGGCGACCTGCCGTTTTTTCTCGGCCTGATGGCGCACCTTGCCGCGCATGGCATCCGCTGCCCGCAGCCGGTTGCGACCAGAGCGGGCGACGTCCTCGGCACGCTGGCCGGCCGCCCGGCCGCGATCATCGATTTTCTTGAAGGCATGTGGCCGCGGCGGCCGAACGTCGCGCATTGCGCCGCGATCGGCGAGGCGCTGGCGCGGTTGCATCTGGCCGGCGGCGATTTTGCGATGACACGTCCTAACGCGCTGTCGGTGGCAGGCTGGCGGCCGTTGTTCGATGTTGCGGCTTCGCGCGCCGATCAGGTGCAGCCGGGGCTGCGCGAATTCCTCGGCGCAGAGCTTGATCATCTGGAGGCCGGCTGGCCGCAGGATCTGCCGCGCGGCATCATCCATGCCGATCTGTTCCCGGACAATGCGCTTTTTCTCGGCGAGAAACTGTCCGGGCTGATCGACTTCTATTTCGCCTGCAACGATCTGCTGGCCTATGACGTCGCGATCTGCCTCAACGCCTGGTGCTTCGAGATCGATCACGCCTTCAACGTCACCAAGGCACGTGCTTTCCTTGGTGCCTATGAGAGGGTGCGCAAGCTGTCCGAAGGCGAGCGTCAGGCCTTGCCGCTGCTGGCGCGCGGCGCGGCGATGCGCTTTCTGCTGACGCGCCTGGTCGACTGGCTGAACGTGCCGCCGGGCGCGCTGGTCAAGCCGAAGGACCCGCTCGAATATGTCCGCAAGCTGCGGTTTCACCAGGGCGTCAAGGGTGTCGGCGATTACGGTCTTGCAATGTCGGGACATGTGGCGTGAGCGAAGCGGCGCGGCCTCATGTCACGATCTTCACCGATGGTGCCTGTTCGGGAAATCCGGGGCCCGGCGGGTGGGGCGCGATCCTTCGCTTCGGCGATCTCGAGAAAGAACTGAGGGGCGGAGAGAACCCCACCACCAACAACCGCATGGAACTGCTTGCGGCGATTTCCGCACTGGAGGCGCTGAAGCGGCCTGCCGTGGTCGATCTCACCACCGACAGCCAGTATGTGCGCCAGGGCATCACCGGCTGGATCCACAACTGGAAAAGAAACGGCTGGCGCACCGCCGATAAAAAACCGGTGAAGAATGCCGATCTGTGGCAGCGGCTCGAGGCCGCGCTCAAGCCGCACGAGGTGCGCTGGCACTGGATCAAGGGCCACGCCGGCCACGCGGAGAACGAGCGGGCCGATCAACTGGCGCGAGACGGGCTGGCGGAAAACCGCGGCTGAGTTCTCGGCAACGATGCAAACAAAATGCCCGGCGCGAAGCCGGGCATGATCTGTCATGGCAGAATGAACTGACGATCAGAGCTGTGACAGCAAGGTGTCGCCGCCGGAGACCTCGACCTTGCCGGGGTTGGCCTCGAGGTTGAATGTCTTCACCACGCCGTCGTCGACCAGCATCGAATAACGCTTCGAGCGGATGCCGAGACCGTGGCCGGAGCCGTCGAATTCAAGACCCAGCGCCTTGGTGAACTCGGCATTGCCGTCGGCGAGATACACCGCTTCATCCTTCATGTCGGTGTCGCGTTTCCAGGCCTTCATCACGAACACGTCGTTCACCGCGACGACGGCGATGGTGTCGATGCCCTTGGCCTTGATGGCCGCCGCGTTCTGGAAAACGCTCGGCATATGCATCTTGTGGCAGGTGCCGGTATAGGCGCCGGGGACGGCAAACAGCGCGACCTTCTTGCCTTTGAAGATCTCGTCGGTGGTGCGGGTCTTCGGACCCTCGTCGGTCATCACCGTGAACTTGGCTTCAGGCAGGCGGTCGCCAACTTTAATGGTCATTTCTATCTCCTTGGATCAATGCAGGTGTTCTAGAGGCTTTTGGGACGTGATGAAACGATAACCTACCTCGTCGTTTCGCGGGCAGGCCGGACGGGGCTTTGTCGCGTCAATCCAGATTGACGTTGAATTCGTAGGCGCGGCCGTTGCCGCCCACCAGCGTGAATTTCAGCGCCGCTCCGGCCGGATCGGTGCCTGCCGGCACGCCGTCGAGATCGAAAGCGAAGCGCTGCACGTTGTGCGGTTCGTGCTTGAGCAATTTGGGTACCGGAAGCGCCCAGTCCGGCGTCGGACCTTCGACGAACAGGCCGACGTCCTTGGCATCCGGCGCGGTGACGTCGACATGCACGGTCTTGGCGCCGCTGCGCTTGACGTCGCGGATGGTGAGCGGCGTGGGATCGCCGATATTGGCGGGCTTGGGCACGGTGTCGAGCGCGGCTGCGAGCGCGCTGTCCTCGGTGCTGGCGACGCTGACGAACGGCAGTTCGAGATCTGCTTCCATCGGAACGCAGAGCTTCTCGCAGATCGCGTAGCTGACATGCGCGCGCAGCGTCATCGGCTTGTCGGGATTCTTCACCACGATGCGTAGCGGCACCACCACCTGCTCCCGATAGCCGAGCGAGAAACCGCCGGAGCCATCGGGAAATTTTTTCGGTGCGGGCCACAGCACGTTCACCGCTTCGACATTGTCGGATTTGGAGAAATCGAAACGTGGCGGCACGCCGGAATCCCCCGGCGTGCGCCAATAGGTCTTCCAGCCCGGATCGAGCTTGAAGCCGATCCCGCCCAGCAACACGCCGCCGTTGCGCGAGCCGGCGAGCAGGCGCACGGAAGCATGCCCTTCCGTCACCCAGGGCGAGGCATCCTGCGCCTGCGATGTCGCGGGAGCGAAAGAGATGAGCGCCGCAGCCGCCAAAAGATGAAGAAAAGAACGGGGAACAATGTGATCCATGTGAGCGTCTTTACAGTCTGGGACGGCGCCAGGCCATTGAATTGGCTGTGATTGCAGGCGAGACAGATCGAAGCAGCTTGATTGATGGAGTTGGCACCCAATATCAGTCTGGGGCAAGATAAGAGACTCAGTTGATGGTCAAAAATCGGGCGCCGAAGATGAAATCACCTCACGGCGACATGCACCAACCGGCGGATGCAGAGACGGCTGCGACTTATCTCGACGGCCAGCTTCTGGTGGCGATGCCGGTGATGGATGACGAGCGTTTCGCGCGTTCGGTCATCTATATCTGCGCGCATTCCGCGGACGGCGCGATGGGCATCATCGTCAATCGTCCTGCGGGCACCGTCGACTTCCCGCAACTTTTGGTCCAGCTCGAGATCATCGACAGGGAAGGCGAGATCAAGCTGCCCGAGCATGCCGAGCACATGAAGGTGCTGCGCGGCGGGCCGGTCGATACCGGGCGTGGCTTTGTGCTGCATTCGAGCGATTTTTCGATCGAGGATGCGACGCTGCCGATCGACGAGAAGATCAGCCTTACGGCGACGCTCGACATTCTCAAGGCGATCGCCACCGGCACCGGACCCAAGCACGCCATCCTGGCGCTGGGCTATGCCGGATGGGCGCCTGGACAGCTCGAGAACGAAATCCAGCATAATGGCTGGCTGCACTGTCCTGCCGATGCGGATCTGGTGTTCGGAAGCGACACCGAAGACAAATACCAGCGCGCGCTGAGCAAGATCGGCATCGATATCGGAATGCTGTCGGGCGCCGCAGGCCACGCCTGATCGCGGCGGCAACGCAAAAACGGTGCGCTTACGCGAGCCGGCGTTTGTGACGTCGGTCCTGTTCACGCCGTTATGCGGCCATTATTCCTGGGTGGCGACCGCACCGGGCCGCTTCAACCCCAGGGTGCGGCGGATCTTGGTGGGCTCCGCCCGGTCGCCGGTCAGCAGCCGGGTCGCGGCTTCGGCGTCCATCGGCTCGCCGAAAGCAAAGCCCTGCGCGAACTCGCATCCCAGTTGATAGAGCTCGACCGCGTCCGAATCGGTCTCGGCCCCTTCGGCCACGACTTCCATGCCGAGATCGTGCGCCATCGCCACGATCGATTTCAGCAGCACGGGCCGGCCACCATTGCGCGTCGCGCGGACGAACGACTGGTCGATCTTGATAGTGTCGAACGGGAAACGTTGCAGATAGGCCAGCGAGGAATGGCCGGTGCCGAAATCGTCCAGCGATAGGCCGACGCCGAGTTCGCGAACCCGCTGCAGCATCTGGGCGGCGTGTTCGGGGTTCTCCATCACCAGGGATTCGGTCAGCTCCAGCTTGAGCGAGCCGCGCATCACCGCCGAGCGTGACAGCACGCCGCGAATGTCGTGGATCAGATCGTGCCGCAGCAACTGGCGCGAGGAGACATTGACGCTGGCGAAGACGGGGGCGCGTGCGCGCGCCGCGCGCTGCCACTGGCTGAGCTGCTTGGCCGTGGTGTCCATGACAAACAGGCCAAGATCGATAATCAGGCCGATTTCCTCGGCGATGGAAATGAACTCGCTCGGCGACATGCGCCCGAGTTTGGGATGATCCCAGCGCGCCAGCGCCTCGAAGCCGGCGACGGAGCGGTCCTCCAGCCGCACGATCGGCTGATACAGGATAGTGATCTCCTGGCGCTCGATCGCGCGGCGCAATTCCGACTCCAGCGTCAGGCGGTCGGTCTTGCGGGCGCGCATCGCCGGTTTGTAGACATCGATGCGATCGCCGCCGATGCGCTTAGAATAGTACATCGCAAGCTCGGCATCCTTGATGAGCTCATCGGTCAGCGGCGCCTGCGGATCGCTGAGTGCCAGACCGATCGAGGCGGTGAGGAAAATCTCCCGCTCGTTGAAGGCAATCGGCGCGCGGATGGCCTTGCGGATGGTTTCGGCCAGAGCGGTGATCTTGGCGGGCTCGTGCTCGGAGGTCAGCAGCAAGCCGAACTGATCGCCGGCAAGGCGCGCCAGCGTGTCCTGCGGCTTGAGAATGCGGCCCAGCCGCCGGGCCAGCGTCAGCAGAATGGAATCGCCGACCACGATGCCGACCGAGTCGTTGACCTGCTTGAAGCGGTCGAGGTCGATCACCATTACGGTGGGGCGCAGCGCCGGTGTCGATTTGACGAAGGCGGCGACCGCGTTGAGACGGTCGATGAAGAGCTGGCGGTTCGGCAGGCCGGTGAGGTTGTCGTGCACCGAATCGTGCAGCAGGCGTTCCTCGGAGTTCTTCAGCTCTGTGACGTCGGAGAGGGTGCCGACCACGCGCGCGACTTCGCCGTCGGAGCCGACAACGGGGCGCGCCTTCAGCGCGAACCAGACGAAATGCCCGTCCGGTGTGCGCAGCCGGAAATCCTGCATCAGGCGGCCGCGGCGCTGGTCGAGTACGCTGTCGAGCGCGGCGCGGAAGCGATCCTGATCGAGCGGATGCAGCACCTCCAGCCACTTCGCCGCCGGGCCTTCCAGCGCGCCGCGCTTGAGGCCGAGCAGGCTCTCGGTTTCCGGGCTGGTGAACACCTTGTCGGCCGAGACGTCCCAATCCCAGATCAGGTCGCCCGAGCCGGTCAGCGCCAGCGCGCGGCGCTCGACATCGGAGACCACGCCGTTGGTGGCGCCGCCGCCGGCGAAAGCGTGCTGCATCACCGTGAAGCCGATCAGCATCACGATCAGCACGAGGCCGCCGAGCAGCGCCGGGCCGACGATGTCGTTGGTGACGGCGCCGGTCACGGTCATGCCGGCGGCGATCACCCAGACCAGGAACAGGAACCAGGTCGGGATCAGCAGCACCGCGCGGTCGAAGCCCTGGGTCGACAGATAGACGATCAGGGCGAAGCCGAAGCCGGCGATCAGGAACAGCGAGATGCGCGCGATGCCGGAGGCGACGGCGGGATCGAACAGAGCGAGCGCCACCAGCGCGCCGAGGAAGGCCAGCCAGCCGATGGTGATGTGCGAATATCGTACGTGCCAGCGCGACAGATTGAGATAGGCGAACACGAACACCAGCAGCGTCGCCGCCAGCATGGCTTCGCCCGAGGCGCGCCAGACCCGCTCGGCGTCGATCGACATATCGAACACCTTGCCCCAGAAGCCGAAGTCGACGCCGATATAGACCAGCACCGCCCAGGCGAGTGCGGCGGCCGCCGGGAACATGATGCTGCCCTTGACCACGAACAGGATGGTCAGCACCAGCGCCAGCAGACCGGAGATGCCGATCACGATGCCCTGATACAGGGTGAAGGAGTTGACCTTGTCCTTATAGGCTTCCGGTTCCCACAGATAGAATTGCGGCACCTTGTCGGTGCGCAGTTCGACGACGTAGGTCACCACGGCGCCGGGATCGAGGGTGAGGCGGAAGATATCGGCGGTGGCGCTGTCCTGCCGCTCCGGCCGGTCGCCGGTGGACGGCGTGATGGTGGCGATGCGCGACAGGCCGAGATCGGGCCACAGCAGCCCGGAGGAGACGATGCGATAATGCGGAACCACGATCAGGCGGTCGAGCTGATCGTCGGTGTTGTTGGTGAGCGCGAACACCACCCAATTGTGACCGCCCTCGCGGGCGCGCACCTCGATGCGGCGCACGATGCCGTCTGTGCCCGGCGCGGTGGAGACCTGGATGCGGTCGGTGTCGCTGCGCTGGAATTCGAGAATGCCGGTGAGATCGATCGCGGGCGCGTCGGTGCGCACGCTCACCGCGTCAAGCGCGCGCGCCGGCGTCGCGGCAAACGCCAGGAAGCTCAACGCCAACAGCGCGAAGCATCTGATCGATCGCAATGTCAGTCTCCGCGTTCGCTAGGCGAGGATCACCTCGGCGGGAACGCGATAAATGCCACGAATGGCAGATGAATCAAAGAGTTTAAGCCTGTCCGGGACGGTTAAACCTTGTTCGCGGAGCCGACCGTGAGCACAATTTTGCCAATATGTTGGCTGGTCTCCATCCGGGCATGGGCCTTGCCGGCATCTTGCAGCGCAAAGGAGCTGTCGATCAGCGGCTTGACCTTGCCTGCCGCGATCCACGGCAGAACGGTCGTCTCGATGGCCTTCACCATCGCCGCCTTGTCGGCGGCCGAGCGGGGCCGCAGCGTCGAGCCGGTGTGGGTGAGACGCTTCATCATCAGCTTGCCGAAATTGGCCGTGGCCTTGGGGCCGCCGAGAAATGCGATCTGCACGATGCGGCCTTCGGTGGCGGCCGCGTCATAGTTGCGATCGACATAGTCGCCGCCGACCATGTCGAGGATCACGTTGGCGCCTTCGCCGCCCGTCGCGGCCTTTGCCTCGGCGACGAAATCCTGCGTCTTGTAGTTGATCGCGACATCGGCCCCGAGCTTGAGGCAGGCGTCGCATTTATCCTGCGAGCCGACGGTGACGATCACCTTGGCGCCAAACGCCTTCGCCATCTGGATCGCGGTGGTGCCGATGCCGGAGGAGCCGCCATGGACCAGCAGCGTTTCGCCGGGCTTGAGGGCGCAGCGCTCGAACACGTTGTGCCAGACCGTCATCACGGTTTCGGGAAGCGTTGCCGCCTCGCTCATCGACAGGTTCGGCGGAATGGTCATGGCGTGAAGATCGGGTGCCACGCAATATTCAGCATAGCCGCCGCCGGAGGTCAACGACATCACCTTGTCGCCGATCTTGTGCTTGGTGGCCTTGGCGCCGACCGCCACCACTTCGCCCGCGATCTCGAGACCCGGCAGATCGCTCGCGCCCGGAGGCACCGGATATTTCCCCATGCGCTGCAGGACGTCGGGGCGATTGACGCCGGCGGCCTCGACCTTGACCAGGATTTCATCGGGAGCGGGGACCGGCACCGCGCGCTGCTCGGGCACCAGCACGTCGGGACCGCCGGGCTGGCTGATGGCAATGACGGTCATGTGGGAGGGCAGCTTGGTCATGATGGGGTCCCTGCGATGATTAAGCGGAGGCCGGGCGCGGCGGGTCTGTTGCAGGTTGGCTTAATCAGACCGGCTGGCGCTGGCAACCGCTTGTTTGTTGGCGCTGTTCCGAATTTGCTACGCTGATCGTGGTGCAAACGGTTCGGAGGATGGGATGGCGATCGACGATGAGGATAAACCGCGGCGCAAGATCGGTCATGAGATCGGACAGGATCTGTCGTTGCTCTCGGTCGAGGATCTGAACGAGCGGATCGTGCTGCTTACCGCCGAGGTCGAGCGTTTGAAAACCGAGATGGCGAAGAAGCGCGCCTCGCGCGAAGCGGCCAACAATGTGTTCAAAACGTGATGCGGGGCGAGACGCGGTTTGGCAAACAAACGTTAAAGAAAACGCTTCATTTACACGGTATTAAGCTTTCGCGTTTATGACTCGACTGTCCTTGTTCTGGACACCGAGTGGCTCCTGTCCACTCTGTTTGACGCCTCCCTGTTATCAACTTTCAAAAGCCGCCGTTTTCGGCGGCTCTTTTTTTGTTGTCATGGTGCAGAACGCGGAAACCATATCGCCACATCCGTGCCAAGACCGCTGGACTCTGCGCCCCGCCCGCGCAATGATTTGTTCATCATAAGAAATCCAGCGTAACAGTGGGCGTGAGGCGTTAACCATGTCGGATCAGTCATTGGCAGAAAAAAGTCTTGTTCTGCTGGGCGAGCGCTTGACGAGTTCTCCCGCTTTCAGCGCACTGTTTCGTGAAGGCATGGACATGGTCGAGGAGACCGCCGCCTATCTCGATGGCGATGGTCGCGCCGAGGCCAAGGCGCTCGATCGGCCGGCCAGCCTGGCCTACGCTACCGAAAGCATGCGCCTGACTACGCGCCTGATGCAGCTTGCCTCGTGGCTGTTGCTGCATCGCGCGGTGAAGGAAGGCGAGATGACCCTCGGTCAGGCCAATCGCGAGAAGACCAAGGTCAAGCTGACCGCGGCCGAGCCCGGCGCGCCGGACCTGCTCGAAAAGCTGCCGCCGACCTTGCAGGATCTGATCGCGCGCTCGGTGGCGCTGCAGGACAAGGTGCGGCGGCTCGATGTCACGATTCATACGGCGCCGGGCGAGGGAATGCCGGCAGGCAATCCGCTGATGCCGCAACTCGATATGCTCAAAGCCGCGTTCGAGCGTTGATCGCCGTCGCGGGTGAGGCCTGTCGGCGGCGGTATTGCCGCGCACGGGAGCGGACACCGGCTCGAACGATCAGACATCCGTCCGAACAAGACGTCTTTCCAAACAAGACATCCCTCCAAACAAAAAGCCCCGGCATGGCCGGGGCTTTTTCGTCAGCGGAGGGTTCGGGCGATCACTTCTTGAGGAAGCCCGAGAACTTCTTCTGGAAGCGCGAGACGCGGCCGCCGCGATCGAGGATCTGCTGGGTGCCGCCGGTCCAGGCCGGGTGCGACTTCGAGTCGATGTCGAGGTTCAGCGTGTCGCCGTCCTTGCCATAGGTCGAGCGGGTCATGTACTCGGTCCCGTCCGTCATAACGACCTTAATCGTATGATAATCCGGGTGAATTTCGGGTTTCATGGCAAATCCTTCGGCGCCGGGCGCCCTGCTGGTCGATGATTTCGGGACGAATTTGGCCGGTCTATATCGCACGGCGGCACCAGAGACAAGCGTTGCCGCCGGATTTGCCAGAGGGGCCGGCGGGGCCTATCTGGAGGGCACAATCGAGGATCGGATTTCATGAGCGTGGTGGAACGGGTCAGGAACCAGGCGGGTGAGGCCGCCACGGCGTCCGCGGCTGGGCCGGATGCGGGCCATGCGGCGTCCTCCGGGTCTTCGCCCTCTGGAACTCCCGACGGCGCCCGGCGGCGCGGCCTGCGGCTGAAGCCGCTGCTGGCGCTTGCGCCCTATGTGGCGCGTTATCGCGGTCAGGCTTTCGGCGCGCTGATCGCGCTGATCGTGGCGTCGCTGGCGACGCTTGCGGTGCCGCTCGCCGTGCGGCGGATGATCGATTTCGGTTTCAGCCCCGAAGGCGTGGCGCTGATCAACAACTACTTCGGCGTGATGATCGGCGTGGTCGCCGTGCTCGCGCTGGCCAGCGCCTCGCGCTACTATCTCGTGATCACGCTCGGCGAGCGCATCGTCGCCGATCTGCGGCGCGATGTGTTCAATCATCTGATCTCGCTGTCGCCGTCCTTCTTCGACACCGCGCATAGCGGCGAACTGGTGTCGCGTCTCACCGCCGACACCACGCAGATCAAGTCGGCGGTCGGCGCGTCGGTCTCGGTCGCATTGCGCAACCTGGTGCTGTTTCTCGGCGCCTCCGCGATGATGGTGGTGACCAGCCCGAAACTCTCCGGTTTCGTGCTGGCCGTGATTCCGCTGATCGTGTTGCCGCTGGTGGCGTTCGGCCGCCGGGTGCGGGTGCTGTCGCGCGGCGCGCAGGATACGCTGGCCGATGCTTCCTCTTACGCCTCCGAACTGATCGGCGCGATCCGTACGCTGCAGGCCTTCACCAACGAGCCGTTGGCGCGGACGCGGTTCGGCGTCGAGGTAGTGCGCGCTTTCGATGCCGCCAAGGCATCGACGCGGGCGCGGGCCTATCTCACCGCCGTCGTCATCTTCCTGGTGTTCGCCAGCGTGGTCGCGATCCTCTGGGTCGGTTCGCATGACGTGCTGATCGGCGAGATCAGCGCCGGTCGCCTTGGCCAGTTCGTGCTCTATGCCGCTTTCGCCGCCGGCGGGCTCGGCGAGCTCAGCCAGGTCTGGGGCGAGATTTCGCAGGCCTCGGGTGCCGCGGAACGGCTGTTCGAGATCCTGAATGTGAAGTCCGACATTGCCGCACCGACGCATCCGCGCGCGTTGCCTTCGCCGGCGCGCGGCGATGTCACTTTCGAGAATATCCGTTTTGCCTATCCGACCCGGCCCAATGCGCCGGTGCTTGACGATGTTTCACTCTCGGTCCGGGCCGGTGAGAAGATCGCGATCGTCGGTCCGTCCGGCGCCGGCAAGAGCACGCTGTTCCATCTGCTGCTGCGCTTCTACGATCCGGCGAGCGGATCGATCACCTTCGACGGCGTTCCGATCAGGGACGCCGATCCGCGCGACGTGCGCAGCCGTATCGCGCTGGTGCCGCAGGACGCCACGGTGTTCGCGGCCAGCGCGCGCGACAATATCCGGTTTGGCCGGCCGGATGCGTCCGATGCCGAGGTCGAGCGCGCGGCGGAGCAGGCTCACGCCACCGAATTCATCACCCGCATGCCAGGCGGTTTCGAGACCCAGCTCGGCGAACGCGGCGTCACGCTGTCCGGCGGCCAGCGCCAGCGCATCGCCATCGCGCGCGCGATCCTGCGCGATGCGCCGCTGCTGCTGCTGGACGAGGCGACTTCCGCGCTCGATGCCGAAAGCGAAACGCTGGTGCAGACCGCGCTGGAAGATCTAATGCAGCAGCGCACCACGCTGGTGATCGCCCATCGGCTGGCGACGGTGCTGTCCTGCGATCGTATTCTGGTGATGGATCATGGCCGGATCGTCGAGCAGGGGACGCATGCGTCGCTGGTCGCGGAAAATGGGCTCTATGCTCGCCTTGCGCGCCTGCAGTTCGAGGGCATCTAGCCCGCCTTTAACCGGATGCGCATTTCCCGGCGTGTTGGCATCTTTCTCATGCCACGCATGAGCAGCCGCAAAACCCGCTGAATCTTTTCGAGATCGCTATTGATTGCGATCAACGCGCCGCGGGGCAGCCGCTCTAAAAGATATATTGACAATGAATGTTTTAGGGCGGAGAGTTGAAGCCATGGCAGGGCACCGAGGCGCTGCCGGCAATCGGCATGAGGCGCGGATCTGGTCGCGACCGCCCCGCCGGTCAGGCAAATCCGCGACCAAGGAAATAACTCCATGGCACAGGCCCAAGACGCGCCAACCGTGAATCAGATCGACGTTCGCAGTCTCGTTCCGGCCCAGCGGCATCAGAAGATTTTCCAGCTCGTCGACGAACTTGCGCCGGGTGCGTCGTTCATCCTCGTCAATGATCACGATCCCAAGCCGCTCTACTATCAGCTTGAGGCTGAGTATCCGAACGCGTTTTCCTGGACCTATCTCGAGAAGGGCCCGTCGGTATGGCGGGTCGAGATCGGGCGTCTGCAAAAGGCGGCCTGAGCGACGAAAGCTGGCGTGGGCTGTCTGCCGCCCACGCCAGATCCGGAAGAAGGAGCAAGAGAGTGCCCGGCGTTACGCTGACCCGCTGGACCATGGCCTATTTCGGGCTTGCGCTTGTCGCTCTGGTTCTGGCCGAACTGCTGATGGCGTTCGGCTTCGGTTATCCGGCTGTTCCTGCGGAAGCGGCTGAAACCCTGGTTCTTGTTCATGTCGTCGCGATTGGCTGGCTCAGCCTGCTGCTGTGCGGCGCGCTGTTTCAATTCGTGCCCGTGCTGGTCACCCACAAACTCTACAGCGACACGCTGCCCTTGCCGGTGCTGGTGAGTCTGGTAAGCGGCCTTGTCCTGCTCATTGTCGGCTTTCTGCAAATGGGCGGTCGGCTGGCGAGCGCGTGGCCGGCATTTCCGGCCGCGGCCGTGTTGCTCAGTCTCGGATTTGGCCTCGCGCTCTGGAATCTCGGCCGCACATTGTGGGCGGCGCGCCCGTTGTCGCTGGCCGCGCGTTTCGTCGTGGTCGGGTTGTGCAGCCTCGGCGCGACGGTCGCGCTTGGCGTGATCTTCGCTCTGGTGCTGGGCGGTGTGACCGGCCATGCGCATCTGATCGAACTGACTGCGAGCGGCTTGCCGCTGCATGTCATCGCCGGTCTCGGTGGCTGGCTGACCTTCAGCGCGATGGGCGTGAGCTATCGTCTGCTGGCGATGTTCATGCTGGCGCCCGAACTGGGCGGACCGCGTACCCGCGCGGCGCTCTATAGTGGCGCGGCTGCGCTGGCGGTCGCGATCGCAGGCGGCGTTGCCGCGATCTGCCTGGAAGGAAGCCTGACGTTGATCCTGAGCGTCGCGGGACTGCTCGGACTGGGGTGCTGCGGTCTTTACGGCGCCGATATCGTTCATCTCTATCGCGCGCGGATGCGGCGAGCGATCGAGCTCAACAGCCGGATGGCGAGTTGGGCGCTTGCCAGTCTCGCCGTCGCGGTGGCGGCCATCATTGTGTTGCTGGGTGCGGGCGTGTTCACCCGATATGTTCCGGCTGTTGTTTTTCTGATCGGTTTCGGATGGCTGTCGGGACTTGGTCTTGCCAAGCTCTACAAGATCGTCGCGTTCCTGACCTGGCTGGAATGCTACGGGCCGGTGCTCGGCAAGACGCCGACGCCGCGCGTGCAGGATCTCGCGGTCCAGACCCGCGCCGTCAAATGGTTCGCGCTCTATTTTCTCGCGGTGTGGTGCGCGACCGCCGCGCTCTTTGTCGATGCGCCGCTGGCGTTTCGCATCTGCGCCGGCGTGATGGCACTCGCGAGCATCGGCATTATCGCGGAGCTGGTGCGGATCCGGCGGCTTGTCGATGTCAAGACCGCCTTGCGGTTGCCGCCCGGCGTGCGTCTGCCGCGCCTGCTTCATTGTTCGGTTCAACATGCCTGAAGGGAGATTGTCATGACGACGACGTTTGTGGAGGTGGACGTTCGGCCCATCCTGCGGGCTGGCGGCGAGCCTTTCGAGAAGATCATGCAGGCGGTGGATGCCTTGGGGCCGGGCGAGGGGCTGCGCCTGCTCGCGACCTTCAAGCCGACGCCGCTGTTCCGGGTGCTGGGCTCCCGCGGTTTCGACCATCAGGCAAAAGAGGTCGGTGGCGGCGATTGGGAGGTTCTGTTCTCGCCGAGTGGCGCACCGGCCGACAAAGTCGAGCCGGCGAAGCCGGCGGCGACCGACGATCAGCCATGGCCGGAGGCGAGCCAGCATCTCGACAATCGCGATCTCGATCCGCCTGAGCCGATGGTGCGAATCCTGACGGCCACCGAAACGATGGCGCCGGGCGAGGTGCTTTCGGCCTTGCTCTGCCGTGAACCGATGTTCCTGTTTCCCGAACTGGCCAAACGCGGCCATGCCTGGCGTGGCGGCTTTGAAGCCGACGGCACGACCTACAAGGTCCTGATCCGGATCGGAACTGCAGCGGAGGCAGGAAAATGAGCGTTGCGGCGTCGCCGGTTCGCGACGAGCAGATCAAGGATGCCCTGCGGCTCGTGATCGACCCCGAGCTCGGCCACAACATTGTCGATCTGGGGCTGATCTATGCCGTCGCCGTCGAGGAGGGCGGAGTGGTCAACATTGTCATGACCACGACCACGCGCGGGTGCCCGGCGACCAGCTATCTGCAGAATGGCGCGCGCGATGCGGCGCTGTCGGTGCCGGGCGTCGCGTCGGTGGACGTGATGCTGACCTACGACCCGGCCTGGGGCCCGCATCTGATGAGTGCCGAGGCCAAGAGACATCTCGGCGTGACCGATGGAGGCTAACAATGAAGATGATCGTCGATCATTCCGGGTTTGACGTGGAATGCCTGCCGCCGCCGCCGGTGCTGGACGCTTTGCTGATTGAAAGTCTCCAGGCGCTGGCCGCCGCGGGACAACCCGAGATGGCCTGCCGGCTTGCCGGCCGGGCCTGCGCCGCCTTGCGCGAGGGAGATCCGAGGCAATGGCGCAAGTTCAATGCCCTGCTGCATCGGCTCAGTCCGATGGTTGCCGATGACAAGTTTGATCAGGAGCTTGGACGGTGAGACTTTTGATATAGATCAAATTGAGGTAATGACGAACAGACAGAGCGATGACGATACCCAGAGAGCTGCCAGCGGGCTTCGAGGCCTATGCCCGGTCGCCGGACTTCACGCCGGAGACGCTGCCGGTGCGGCTGCAGTCCGCCCACACCACCAAGGCTGGAACCTGGGCTCTGCTTCACGTTCTGGAGGGCGAGGTGCGCTATCAGCTTGAGCCGCCGCATCAGGGCGAGCGCGTGGCGGCGGCGGGGGAGACCATCGTGATCGAAGCCGGCGTTGCCCATCACGTCAGCTTCACCGTTCCCGGCCGGATCTTTGTCGAATTCTATCGAAAAAAGGACACCACGACATCGATGTAATCGGATCGGCTGCGCTCGCGTGCGGCTGTGAGCCGATCATATCGTATGCCGATATATCGATTGTCCGACTGGAGATTGTCGCGCGCCTTCGGTAAGATGCGCGGGCCTTACGATTCCGGATCGAGTTTGAAGGAATCGTGCTTGTGAAAGCCTTGAGGTATGTCCCCGGTATCTTTTTCAGAGCACATCAACAATCGATCAGCGGCACGGTTTTCTGTGCATGCGGTTGCGCGTTGTTGTGATCGCAACAGAGTGAACCACAGATGATCGGACAGTTGACTGGTGACGAACGACGATCCGCGCGGATCATCCTGCTCGCGCTCACCGTGGTCGGACTGATCATGGCGGTCGCCGGCCGTCACGATCCGCTCGGCGTGCATGGCGCGCTGGTGATGGTGGTGGCCGTTGCCGGCATCTTCGGTGTCATCTCCGGCTACTACGCGCCCGAGCCGTCCCCGGAGCGGCTCGGCCAGTATTATGACGAGCCGAGCAAGTGGGGCATCCTGATTGCGATGGTCTGGGCAGTGGTCGGCATGTTCGTCGGCGACTGGGTGGCGTGGCTTCTGGTCAATCCCGATCTGACGTTCGATGCGGCATGGGCGAGCTTCGGCCGATTGCGGCCGGTCCACACCTCCGGAGTGATCTTCGGCTTCGGCGGCAATGCGCTGATCGCGACGTCCTTCTACG
>ERZ781399.493-NODE-493-length-48007-cov-5.872497_pt1 | contig 48007 bp, 44 predicted proteins | sample MGYA00511014_ERZ781399 | MGnify/ENA primary metagenome ERZ781399 (study PRJEB29847, sample SAMN06458254) | wastewater metagenome | isolation source: Wastewater bioreactor | place: South Africa: Cape Town | study: EMG produced TPA metagenomics assembly of the...
TGGTGAACACGTCGCGCAGGATTCCGCCGACGCCGGTCGCCGCGCCCTGATAGGGTTCGATGTACGACGGGTGGTTGTGGCTCTCCATCTTGAAGATCGCGGCGAGCTTCTTGCCGTCCGGCCCTTCGCCGATGTCGATGACGCCCGCATTTTCGCCGGGGCCGCAGATCACCCACGGGGCCTCGGTCGGCAGTTTCTTGAGGTGGATGCGCGAGCTTTTGTAGCTGCAATGCTCGGACCACATGACCGAGAAGATGCCGAGTTCGACAAGGTTCGGCTCGCGCCCCAGCGCGGCAAGGACGCGCTCATATTCTTCCGGAGACAGGCCATGGTCGGCGACGATCTCGGGGGTGATGACGGAGGCGGGCGCGGTTGCTGTCTGAGTCATGGCGCGCCTTTAGCGATGTAGGCGCGAAACGAACAGACCCCATGATGCTTTTCGCACCATGGGGTCTGCGGTCGGAGAGGCGTCTCAGCGCGCGGCGAGCGTCACGGCGGCTTCGCCGAGCGGTTCGACGTCGCGCAGCGAGAAATTGACCTGCTGGGTGCCGACGGTGCCGCGCACGCGGTGCGCGCCGACGCGCAGCTTGAACGGCTTGCCGCTCTTTTCCTCGACCCCGCTGATGACGCGATAGCCGTTGGTTTCGGTCACCGAATAGGCATAGACGTGACCGTCATGCTCGAAACGCTGCTGCGCCGGTTCGGCAGCCGCGGCAAAAGCGGGTGCCAGAACGGCGGCGGCGAAAGCAGGAAATAGGATATTTTTCATCGCGCAAGTCCTTGTCTTGATGAACAAAACTTGCCTTTAAGCCCCTCTTTATTGTGCGTTGCAGCATGACGGCGCGCGCACGGCGCAGCAATTGCAAAAAACTTTATCGCGATTGCAAAATGGGGCGGCGTGTCAGGCGGTGCGCGGCGCGACGGTCAGCACGATCCACGCCGCTGCGCCGGCGGCGACGCCGGTTGCGACGCTGCCCCAGGCGATGTCGAGCAGCGTCACCTTGGTTGACCAGATTTTCATCGTGGCATGATTGGTGAGGTCGTAGGTCATGTAGCAGAAGAAGCCGAACAGCGCCCCCCATTGCGCCGCGACCTGCCAACGCCCGGCCTCGATCGCGGGGGCGACCGCGAAAATCTGGATGCCGAGCATATAGAGGGCGTAGAAGATCAGCGCGGGCGCGGGCCGCCATCCGTCCATAAGCAACGTACCGATTTCGGGGCGGTAGACCGCGGGCACCATCGTGCGGAGCCACAAGGCGTCGAGCAGGCCGAAAAGGATCGCGGTGGCGACATAGCCGATCGCGTAATGGATCATGTCGAGGCCTCCTCCTGCGCCATCACGACAGCGCGGTTCGCGCCCGCCCACGCCGCAACGAGCGCAAGGACGATATAGGCGGCGAGCATCGTCAGCGGGATTTCGATCGAATAGTCGGGCGCCTTGGCGCCGAACCAGTCGACCGCCTGGACCGCCGCGAGCAAGCCGCCGAGGATCCACAATCGCCGGTTGCCGGTCGGCGCGCTGGTCCGGCGTGCATAATAGATCATCGCTGCGGCGGTCAGTCCGATCTCGAGCGGCATTTCGGCGAGCGGGTAATTCCACAGCCCGAACCCGAATTTCGGCGGCGCGCCATAGAAGGTGAGGTCGGGGATATGGACGATCAGGTCGACGAACCAATGGGAAACGACGACCAGTGCCGTCAGCAACGCCGCCTCCCGCCGCCGGGTAATCGCCCCGACCAGCGCGCCGAACGCCGCACCCCACAGCAGCGCGCCGAGCAGGCTGTGCGTGTAGGGCATGTGATAGAGGTCCATCGGGTTCATCGCGGTGATGCCGGGAACGACGCGCATCGCCTCGACCCCCGGGATCAGCAGCGCGGCGAAGCCGATATCGACGAGTTGCGCCGCGACGAACAGCGTTCCGAGCCCCGGGGCCCTGGGCCGGGTGGCGGCGACGAGCGCCGGGGCGAAATGGCCGACGAACATGGTGGCGATGCTATCGACGAAAAGGGCGACGTCAAGCTTGACCGCAGCGCCCTTCGCGGGCCAAAGCTGGGGGATGACGGATACCCCCGATACCGCCGCCGCCGCCGATATTGCGGCGCTGTCCTTCGAAGCCGCGATGGGCGAACTCGAAACCATCGTCCGCCGCCTCGAAAGCGGCGATGTCAGCCTGGAGGAATCGGTAGCGCTGTACGAACGCGGCCATGCCCTGCGTGCGCACTGCGAAGCGCGGCTTGCCGCGGCGCAGGCGCGCATCGAGCAGGTCGGGCTCGGCGCCGATGGACAGCCCGCCGGAACCAAGCCCTTCGGCGAAGGCTGAGGCGCGGTGGCACTGGCCGAGGGGGCGATGCAAAATTCTTCCGATCTTCTCCGCAATGCGCTGGTCGATGTGGCGGCGGGCATCGACGCGCTGTTCGATCGCCTGCTGGCGGTCCCGCAAGATCCGCGCGCGCGCCTTTATGAAGCGATGCGCCATGCTGCGATCGGCGGCGGCAAGCGGCTGCGCCCGCTGCTGGTCTGCGCGGCGGCGGACCTGTTCCATGTCGACCGTCAGCTCAGCCTGCGCGTCGGCGCCGCGGTCGAGGCGATGCATGTCTATTCGCTGATCCACGATGACCTGCCGTGCATGGACGATGACGATCTGCGGCGCGGCAAGCCGACCGTGCACAAGGCATTCGACGATGCGACCGCGGTGCTGGCGGGCGATTCGCTGCATGCGCTCGCCTTCGAATGGCTGATCGATCCGGCAACGCATGCCGATCCTTTCGTGCGCAGCGAGCTTGTTCGCGAACTCGCACTGGCCGCCGGACCGGCGGGCATGGCGGGCGGGCAGATGATGGACCTGATGGCCGAAACGTCGAATTTCGACCTGCCGACGGTGACACGGCTGCAACAGCTCAAAACCGGCGCCCTCATCGGCTTTTCGGTCGAGGCGGGGGCTATCATCGCGCGTATTCCGGCCGAAGGGCGGCGCCCGCTGCGCGGCTATGCGCGCGACATCGGCCTCGCGTTCCAGATCGCCGACGACATCATGGACGTCGAGGGCGACGAGGCGCTGGCCGGCAAGGCGCTGCACAAGGACGCGGATGCGGGCAAGGCGACCTTCGTCACGCTGATGGGGATCGACCGCGCGCGCGAACAGGCCGGGCTGCTCGTCGATCAGGCGATTGCGCATCTGGCCGGTTTCGGCGAAGAGGCGGCGCTGCTGCGCGCGATCGCGCGCTTTGTGGTGGAAAGGGACCGTTGATGCGCATTGGGGTTTATCCCGGAACCTTCGATCCGATCACGCTCGGCCATATGGACATCATCCGCCGCGGCGCGAAGCTGTGCGACCGGCTGGTGATCGGCGTGACCACCAACCCCTCCAAGAACCCGATGTTCACCGTCGAGGAACGCATGGAGATGGTGAAGCGCGAAGTGGCGGGCATCGCCGGCGAGATCCATGTCGTCAGCTTCGATTCGCTGCTGATGGACTTTGCCGAGCGCGAGGGCGCCAGCATGATCGTCCGCGGCCTGCGCGCCGTCGCCGATTTCGAATATGAATATCAGATGGCGGGGATGAACCAGCAGCTCAACAACCGCGTGGAAACCGTGTTTTTGATGGCCGACGTAAGCCTGCAGCCGATCGCGTCGCGGCTGGTCAAGGAAATCGCGATCTTCGGCGGCGACATCCACAAATTCGTCACCCCCGCCGTTCGCGATGCCGTCGTCGCGCGGATATCCGAACGCGGACTTCGCCAGGGCGAGGGCTGATCCCGTCGCCGGCAATCCGATCATTGAGCGTTCAGCTTTTTCCCGCTAGGTCGCGCCAACGGGGCGCGAAGCAGTTTTTGATAGAGGCCTGACCCAGCATGAAGATGATTATCCGACCCATGGTCCTGACGGCGCTTGCGTTCGGGCTCGCGCTTCCCGCCATGGCGCAGGAGGCTCCTGCGACGACGGACCCCGTGGCGGCCGCCGCACCCGCAACCGAAGCGGCGCCGGCAACCGATGCCGCGACCGAAGCCGCGCCGACGATCAAGCCCGAGCAGTATCTGGGCAATCCCGAATATATGCTCAACCTCGACCTTTCGACCGGCGGCCGCGTCGTGGTGCAGCTTTATCCCGATGTCGCGCCGCATCATGTCGAACGCGTCAAGCAGCTTGCACGGGCCGGCTTTTACGACGGGGTGAAGTTTCACCGCGTGATCGACGGCTTCATGGCGCAGACGGGCGATCCGACCGCGACCGGGCAGGGCGGATCGGAGCTTCCCGACCTCAAGGCCGAATTCAACGACACGCCGCATCTGCGCGGTACCGTGTCGATGGCGCGTGCGCAGAGCCCCGACAGCGCGAACAGCCAGTTCTTCATCATGCTGCAGCCGCGCTTCAGCCTCGACCATAATTACACCGCCTTCGGCCGCGTCGTGTCAGGCATGCAATTTGTCGATGCCGTGCACAAGGGCGAGCCGCCCGCGGTGATGTCCCGCATGGTCCAGGTGTCGGTGGCCGCCGACAACAAGCCGGTGCCGCCAGCATCGATGCTGACCGAGGATCAGCCGGCAAAGCCCGCCACGGACATCACGGCCGATCAGCTCAACGCGCCGCTCCAGCGCTGACCCTGCCGCACGCGCGATCCCGATAATGCGCGTCGACGCCTTCGATTTCGATCTGCCGCCCGAGCGCATTGCGCTCCGCCCGGCGCGCCCGCGCGATGCGGCGCGGATGCTTGTGGTGGCTGGCGGTGCGATGACCGATGCCGGGGTGCGCGACCTGCCGCAATGGCTGCGGCCGGGCGACTGTCTGGTCTTCAACGATACGCGCGTCATCCCCGCCCAGCTCGAAGGGCGACGGGGCGACGCCCGCATCGGCGCCACGCTCCACAAGCGGATCGACCTGCGCCGCTGGCAGGCTTTCGTCCGCAACGCCAAGCGGCTGCGCATCGGCGAGACGGTCGATTTCGGCGCAGGCGTCAGCGCACTCGCCGAGGACCGGCTGGCCGACGGCAGCTTCATCCTCTTCTTTCCGGGCGAAGAGCCGGTCGAGCTGCTGCTCGAACGCGCGGGCACGATGCCGCTGCCGCCCTATATCGCGGGCAAGCGCGCCACGGACGATGCCGACCGCAGCGATTATCAGACGATGTTCGCGCAAAAGGACGGCGCCGTCGCTGCGCCGACCGCGGCCTTGCACTTCACGCCCGATCTGCTCGCGGGGCTCGGTGCGGCGGGGATCGAGAGCGAGACGCTGACGCTGCACGTCGGCGCGGGCACCTTTTTGCCGGTCAAGGCCGACGATACCGAAGATCATGTCATGCACGCCGAATGGGGCGTGATCGATGCCGCGACCGCCGATCGGCTCAACGCGGTGCGCGCCCGCGGCAACCGGGTCATAGCGGTCGGCACCACCAGCCTGCGCCTGCTCGAAAGCGCGGCGGGCGAGGACGGCGTGATCCGGCCCTTCGAAGGCGATACGGCGATCTTCATCACCCCCGGCTACCGCTTCCGCGCCATCGACGGGCTGATGACCAACTTCCACCTGCCGCGATCGACCTTGTTTATGCTGGTCAGCGCGCTGATGGGATTGGAGACGATGCAGGCGGCCTATGCGCATGCGATCGCCGGGGAATATCGTTTCTACAGCTATGGCGATTCGAGCCTGTTGCTGCCCGGACGATAAGGCGAAGGCCTCTTTCCCCGGTTCCCACCGGGCTTTTCCCTCTCGATAACGCAGCCGATCATCGGCGGGCGGGCAGCTACGGATGCTCTCCGTCACGTCTGACGGAGAGAGGCGGTGGCCCGGACGATCCGGAAAATGCACCAGTGCCTCGATCTCATACAATCAACTCAATGACATAGTTATAGCGACACACCCGACCCGTCGTTGTGGATGGGGTTATCGGAGCCATCATAAAATAAAATCATCGGCCAGGAGGATGTGTGTCCGTTTTCATTAATGATCTTGTCGAAGAGTCGCTGAATCATCGGGCGGTCCATCATCCCTATCTTCGCGCTTTGTCGGATGGGGATTTGCCCGATACGCAATGGGCCTTGGCGGATTTCGCCGACCATTATTATGGCTATTCGCTTCATTTTCCCCGCTACCTGACCACCGTGATATCGAAGCTGGAAATCCCGGCGCATCGGGGCAGTCTTCTGGAGAATCTGACCGAGGAATCGGGCGTCTATGGCGAGGAAGAATATGCCGAACTCGCCGCGGTTGGCGTCGAGAGGGAGTGGATCGAAGGCGTGCCGCATCCGCAGCTGTTCCGGCGGTTCCGTGAGGCTACCGGCATTACCTCGCCCTATTCGCCCGACAATGAAGCTATCGAACTGGTTTGCTGGCGCGAATCCTTTCTCGGTACGTTGACCTACGGTTCGGCGGCGGAAGCGCTGGGCGCTCTCGGCCTTGGCACCGAGAATATCGTCAGCACGATCTACGTCCCCTTTGTGAAGGCGCTGTCCAGAACCGATCTCAATCCGCGCGATACTGTATTCTTCCCCTTGCACACCGCGGTCGATGACCATCATCAAGAAGCGCTCGAAGAAATCTCGCTTCATTTTGCGGCCACGCCGACGGGAAAAGGCGACTTGCGCCGTGGAATGATCAAGGCGCTGTCGCTGCGGTCGAGCTTCTGGGACTGGATGTACGAACGCGCCCTGACCTGCGCCGGCGCCTCGCGAATGGAACTGGTTTCCTGACGTGAAGACGCGCGGCCGAAGCCGCCTCGGCAAGATGTGACCATTGAATTCGGGACACTATAATATGACCCCAGAGCTTACCAAACTGATCGAGACTATCGACTCTCGCCGACCGCTGATTGCCGACGATCAAGTCGGCGAATGTCACGCCGACATCCTAAATAATCACCGCGAAATATACCGAAACCGCAACGAAAAACTGGGCATCGATTTTTCGGTCGACGTGCTTGATTTCCCGGCTGTTCAGGCATTCGATGCTCGTGTGGTGCGTATTGCGCCCGGGTGTAACAACGAACTGCACAAGCATGCGCATGAATCGCTTTTCATCGTGATGCGCGGCGAGGCGGAGGTGCGCATCGGCAATGCGACGATCGGCCTGAAGCCCGGCGAAGTGGCTTTCGTTCCGCGCTGGGTGTTTCATCAATCGAAGAATGTTTCGGAAACCGAAGATCTGACGATCCTGGCTCTCACCGACTTCGGGCTGACCAGCGCGATCCTGGGCGATTATGACAAGCGAACCCGGCTCGCGGCCAATGGCGTGGATGCGATGGCCACCGGCGCTTGAAGAATCGCGGCGGAATGGCGAGGTAGCCGAAGCATGCCGGCGGCGACGGTATGGAACCCGGAGCCTCTCGACGGCAATCCTGGCTACGGCGCCGACGATACGAACCCGGCCCTTCCCTGAATGGGACAATTTTCCGTGGCCGGGACGCGGATATTTACATTATCGCAAGGCATTGGGCCCAAACATCTCCGCGGGTTGGGACCAGCACGAGTGTCGTTGTAATCATGCCATTTCGCGGTGACGGGGAACATGTCGATGGGGGCGCTGCGACGGGTGGTCGCGGCCTGCTCGGCAAGTTCGGCGCGCGCGCCGCGCGTTCGGGCGGTGAAGCGATCCCCAATCTGCACACCCGCGAAGCGCTGCTGCTGCTCCAGAATTACGAGGAAAGCGGCCGCGGCTGGTTCTGGTCGACCGATACCAAGGGCCGGCTGACCTATATCACCGATGCCGTCGCGCGCCTGATGGGGCGGTCGAGCGGCGAGCTGCTCGGCACGCCGCTCACCGACCTGTTCCTGCCGCCCGAAAGCCATGGCGAACGGCAGCGCACCCTGCCGTTCCTGCTGACGCGCCAGTCCAAATTCGACGATCTCCCGCTGCGCAGCGCCTTTGAGGGCGACGATCGCTGGTGGGCGATTTCGGGGCGGCCGCACCATGACGACCGCGGCAATTTCTGCGGCTATCGCGGCAGCGGCACCGACATCACCGCGCAGCGCCGATCGGCCGAGGATGCCTCGCGGCTCGCGCTCTATGATTCGCTGACCGGACTCGCCAACCGTTTCCACATTTCCAAAAAGCTCGACACGACGCTCGCGGCCTTTTCGCAGCAGCAGCGGAGCTGCGCGATCATGCTGCTCGACCTCGACCGCTTCAAGCAGGTCAACGACACGCTCGGCCACCCGGCAGGCGATGCGCTGCTCAAGCAGGTTGCCGAGCGGTTGCTCAAGATCGTCGGCGACAAGGAGATGGTGAGCCGTCTGGGCGGCGACGAATTCCAGATCATCCTGCCCGATATCGAGGATCGCGGGCGCCTCGGCGATATGGCCGCCGACATTATCGGCAGCCTGTCGCAGCCCTATTCGGTCGAAGGCAGCCGCTGCATCATCGGCGCGTCGATCGGGGTCGCGATCGCGCCCTTCGATGGACAGTCGAGCGAGGATCTGGTGCGCAACGCCGACCTTGCGCTTTATGCCGCAAAGGGCAACGGGCGCGGCCGGTTCCGCTTCTATTCGAGCGACCTGCATCAATCGGCCGAGGATCGCCGCGCGCTGGAGGAGGACCTGCGCGACGCGCTGGCGCGCGGGCAGATGGAATTGACCTATCAGCCGGTCGTCAACGCCAAGAGCAATATGGTGACCGGCGTCGAGGCGCTGCTGCGCTGGAACCATCCCGACCGCGGCCCGATCTCGCCCGCGCTGTTCATCCCGATCGCCGAGGAGGCCAATCTGATCTGGCCGCTCGGCGAATGGGTGCTGCGCAAGGCGTGCGAGGATGCCGCGCGCTGGCCGGGCGACCTGCGCGTCGCGGTCAATGTGTCGGCGATCCAGTTCGCCAACGGCGACCTGCCCAAGATCATCACCAGCGCGCTGTCCAACGCCGGGCTGCCCGCCGACCGTCTCGAACTTGAAATCACCGAAAGCGTCTTCCTGGCCGATTCCAGCGAGACGGCGCGGATGTTCACGGCGCTGAAGGCGCTTGGCGTGCGGCTGGCGCTCGACGATTTCGGCACTGGCTATTCGTCGCTCGGCTATCTGCAATCGGCGCCGTTCGACAAGATCAAGATCGACCAGAGCTTCGTGCGCGGTGCGACCGTGAAGGGGTCGCGCAATGCGGCGATCATCGCGGCGATCGTCGCGCTCGCCGAAGCGCTCGACATGGAAACGACCGCGGAAGGCATCGAATCGCTCGATCAGTTGGACCTGATCCGCAAACTCAACGTCAGCCATGTCCAGGGTTACGTCTACAGCAAGCCGGTCGCTAACGCCGAGCTGGTGGAGCAGACCGAGGGCGGCGCGTGGACGATCAAGCCGTCGGGCCCGGCGCGCCAGCGCAACGACCGCTTCCAGATGTTCCGCAAGGTGCATGCGATTCACGATAATCATCGCTACGCGGTGGTGATCCGCAACCTGTCGCGCACCGGCGCCTTCATCGAGGGAATTCTGGATGTCCCGGTCGGGACGCAATTCGTGATCGACTTCGGCGAAGGCCAGCTCGCGACGGCGACGGTTCGGCGCTCGATCAATCACCAGCAGGGCATCGAATTCGAACAATCGATGGTCAGCGACGGCAACGGCGGGCTTTGCACCCGCCACCGCGTCTCCCCCTATCTGATTGCGGCGGCGAGCCAGCAGGCGGCGAATACGCTCGTCCTGCCGGCGTTCAGCACCTCGAGCGACTGGAAGGCCGCCTGACCCGGGAACCGCGCCGCGCGTCGGTCGTTCTACCTCCGATCCCATTCACGGAACGGAGACCATCATGGCTGAGACGAAGATTTTCGCGCGGCTGAAGGCCGACCACGACCGCCACCGCGACCTGCTGGCGCGCATCGACGAAACCCACGGCGACAGCGACGAGCGCCGCACTCTGTTCGAGGCGTTCCGCGTCGAAGTGACCGCGCATGCGGCGTCCGAGGAAATGTCGCTCTATGCGACGATGCTCGCCAAGCCCGAACTGCGGGACGATGCGCAGCACAGCGTGTCGGAGCATAAGGAGATCGAGGATTTCCTGACCGAGCTTTACGAGATGGATTTTGCCTCGACCGGCTGGCTCACCCGCTTTCGCACGATGAAGGACCGCTATCTTCATCATATCGACGAGGAAGAGGAAGAGATGTTCCCCGCCGCCGAGAAGGATCTTTCGGAGGCGAAGAAGAAGGAATTGCTCGCCATCTTCGAAAAGGAAAAGCCGAAGGAAAAGGCCAAGGCGGCCGAGGAAGAACCGTCGAGCGAGCACGAGCGCGCCTAGGCGGGGGCTATTCTTCGCCGGGCAGGGGCTCCGCGTTCTTGGCGCTCTGACCTCGACTTTCGGCGCCGTCCCGGTCATAGGCGCGCGCCATGACCGACAGATTCGCCTTTCAGGTCGCCGCGACCGACGGCGCCGCGCGTACCGGCGTGATCCGGATGCAGCGCGGCGATATCCGCACCCCCGCCTTCATGCCGGTGGGGACCGCCGCGACGGTGAAGGCGATGCGCCCGGCCGAAGTGCGCGCGACGGGCGCCGACATCATTCTTGGCAACACTTATCATCTGATGTTGCGCCCCGGCGCCGAGCGCATGGCGCGCCTCGGCGGGCTGCACGATTTCATGGGCTGGGATCGACCCATCCTGACCGACAGCGGCGGCTATCAGGTGATGAGCCTCTCGGCGCTGACCAAGCAGAGCGAAGAGGGCGTGGCGTTCAAGAGCCATCTCGACGGGTCGCGGCACATGCTGACCCCCGAGCGTTCGATGGAAATCCAGCGGCTGCTGGGCAGCGATATCGTCATGGCGTTCGACGAATGTCCGCCCAATGGCGTCGATGCCAAGCGCGCCGAAGCGAGCATGGAGCGGTCGATGCGCTGGGCGGCGCGCAGCCGCGCGGGCTTCGACGCGGGCGAGGCGCACGCCGCGCGGTCGGCGCTTTTCGGCATCCAGCAGGGCTCGCTCGACGAGAAACTCCGCGCGCGATCGGCCGAGGCGCTGATCGACATCGGCTTTGACGGCTATGCGATCGGCGGGCTGGCGGTCGGTGAGGGGCAGGAGGCGATGTTCGGGGTGCTCGATTTCGCACCCGGCCAGCTTCCGGCCGACAAGCCGCGCTACCTGATGGGGGTGGGCAAGCCCGACGATCTGGTCGGTGCGGTCGCGCGCGGGATCGACATGTTCGATTGCGTGCTGCCGACGCGCTCGGGCCGCAACGGTCAGGCCTTCACCTGGGACGGGCCGCTCAACATCCGCAACGCCAAATATGCCGAGGATCTGGGTCCGCTCGATGCGTCGTGCGACTGCCCCGTCTGCACGACCTGGTCGCGCGCCTATCTCCATCACCTCGTCCGCGCGGGCGAGATGCTGGGCGCCATGCTGATGACGCAGCATAATCTGCATTTCTATCAGGCGTTGATGCAGGCGATGTGCGATGCGATTGCCGCGGGCCGTTTCGCCGCTTTCCAGAGCGACTTCGCGGCGCGATACCGCCGCTGAAAAATCAGTCGAGCTTGTTCAGAAGGTCGAGCATGGATTGCGGGATCGTTTCGTCGATCGCCGACTCATAGGCGCGCCGAAGCGCAAGATTGACATCCTGCGCCTTTCTGGGGAGCTTTTTCTCGGCGTCTTTCCCGGCGGCCTTTTCGGGCGACGAGCCGGCCTTAGACGTCATTATCGTTGCTTCCTTGCGACATGGGCCCCGTTGCTAACCGCGCCTTCACCAAACTGCAATGGCGCGTTTGTTCCTTCCCTATGAAACCAAATTGCGGCTAAATCGTTCCCATCAGGTGAAATTATGTCGGGGGCGCACGCATTTCCTTGCCGGACCCTCGATATTCTGCGGGTTTTCAAGCGGGTTCATCGTCCGCATGTGGAGGTAATATATGTCCTTGGGTCAGGCGATCGCGCCGCATCTTCCCTATCTGCGGCGCTATGGCCGCGCGATTTCCGGAAGCCAGCCGGCGGGCGATGCGCTGGTGGCACGCTTGCTCGAAACGCTGGTCGCTAACCCGGCCGCGGTGGATCTCGCTCATGATTTGCGCGTCCAGCTCTATCGCATGGTCCACGACAATTTCGGCCTCGTCGCCGAACGGGCGGCCGCGAACGACGATGGCGCCTCGCCCGAAATCGCGATCGCCGACGCGCGGCTCCGCCGCATCCCCTCGCTCGCGCGCCAGGCGCTGCTGCTTACGGCGGTCGAAGGCTTCGATGCCGAGGATACGGGGCGGATCATCGGCCGCGACACCGATGCGGTGAACGCCCTGATTGCAGAGGCGACCGAAGAGATCGAGCGCCAGACGCGCGCGCGCATCCTGATCATCGAGGACGAACCGATCATCGCGATGGACATCGAAATGATCGTCCGTGATCTGGGGCACGACGTCGTCGCGGTGGCGACCACCCACGCCGAGGCGGTGGCCGAAGCGCAGACGCACAAGCCGGGCCTCGTCCTCGCCGACATTCAGCTCGCCGACAATAGTTCGGGGATCGAGGCAGTGCAGGAAATCCTGACCGGCATGAACGTGCCGGTGATCTTCATCACCGCCTTCCCCGAACGCCTGCTCACCGGCGACCGTCCCGAACCGGCCTTCCTGCTGACCAAACCCTATCAGCCGGCCACGCTCCGCGCCGCGATTTCGCAGGTGCTGTTCTTCGACGAAAGCACCGTTCCGGCCTGAGCTTTTCGTCAGTGAGGGTTGCGAGCGCCGGTGGAGCAGGCGATAGCGGCGGGCGATGACAGCCGCCCGCCAGTCCGCCTTCGATCGCCTGACCGTCAACGCCCCGTTTCTCGCGCGGCTCGCGGAGCTTTATCCCGACGAGGTGGCGCGCTTTCTGGCCGATGGGGCCGATGCGGCGCTCGCGCGTGTGGCGCTGCCAGCGGCGGATGATGACATCATGCCCGCGCTGCGCCGGTGGCGCGGGCGCACGGCGCTGCTGCTCGCGCTCGGCGATCTGTCGGGCGAGCATGATGTGGCGGCAACGACGCGCCACCTCTCCGCCTTTGCCGATGCCGCCTGCGACGCGGCGCTGGCCGCAGCCTTTGCCGAGCGTGTCCCAGGTGAGGCGCCGCGCGGGATGGCCGTCATTGCGCTCGGCAAGCTCGGCAGCCACGAACTCAACTATTCGTCGGATATCGACCCGATCCTGATCTTCGACCCCGACACCATGCCGCGCCGCTCGCGCGACGACCCCGACGAGGCGGCGGTGCGGATCGCGCGGCGGATGGTCGAAGTCCTGTCGGCGCGCACCGCCGACGGCCATGTGCTGCGCGTCGATCTGCGGCTGCGCCCGCACCCCGAAGTGACGCCGATCGTCCTCCCCGAAAGCGCCGCCATATCCTATTATGAGTCGGAGGCGCTGGCATGGGAGCAGGCGGCCTTCATCCGGTCGCGCGCGTCGGCGGGCGACCGGGCGCTCGGACAGCATTTCCTCGACGCGATCCAACCCTTCATCTGGCGGCGCAGCCTCGATTTCCGTCAGCTCAAGGAAATCGGCGCGATGAGCGACCGCATCCGCGACCATTTCGCGCAAGGGCAGGCATTCGGCCCGGGTTTTGACCTCAAGCGCGGCCGCGGCGGCATTCGCGAGATCGAATTTTTCGCGCAGGTTCATCAGCTCATCTATGGCGGGCGCGATCCCTCGCTGCGCGTGCCGGCGACGGTCGACGCGCTGGCCGCGCTCGCCGGGGCAGGACGGATCGATGCCGATATCGCGACGCGGCTTGCCGATCATTATGCGGTGCTGCGGCGGATCGAACACCGGTTGCAGATGATCGAGGATCAGCAAACGCACAGCCTGCCGGTCCAGCCCGCCGCGCTCGACGCGGCGGCGCGGCTCGACGGAGAGGCCGACGGCGCCGCGCTGCTCGCCACGCTCGAACCCGTCGTTACCGATGTCGGCGCCGTCTACGACCGGCTGGTCGCCGAACGCGCGGTGGCGCGCGGGCTGCCGACGGGCGAGGGCGAGCTGGCGGGGGCGCTTGCCGCGGCGGGGTTCGATCCGCCCGACGCCGCGCTGCGCACTATCGCCGAATGGCGCGGCGGCAAGGCGCGCGCGCTGCGCAGCCCGGCAGCGCTCGAGGCGCTGGAGACGGTGCTTCCCGAACTCGTCCGCGCGCTCGGCGCGGCACCCGATCCCGACGCGGCGCTCGTCCGCTTCGACAAGCTGGTGGGGGGGCTGCCCAGTGCGGTGGGCTTCTTTCATCTGCTCGCGGCGCAGCCCGCGCTGGCGAAAATCGCGACGCGCATCCTCGCGCTCGCGCCCGCTCTCTCCGATGCGCTCGCGGCGCGCGTCGAACTGATCGAAGGGTTGATCGACGCCCGCGCGTTCGAGGCACCGGCGAGCAAGGCCGAACTGCTCGCCGAATGGGCGCCGACGCTTGCCGGTCTCGATTATGAGCGGCTGCTCGACCGCGTGCGCGACCGGGTGGGCGAGCGGCGTTTTGCCTATGGCGTGCAACTGATCGCGGGATCGACCGACCCGCTGATCGTCGCGCGTGGCTATGCCGATCTGGCCGAAGCGGCGTTGCAGGTGCTCGCCGACGCCACGGTTGGTGAATTCGTCGCCGCGCACGGCCGTGTTCCGAACAGCGAACTGGTCGTGCTCGCGCTCGGGCGGCTTGGCGGCAGCGCGCTGACACATGCCTCCGACCTCGATCTCATCTATCTGTTCACCGGCGACCATCTCGCCGAATCGGACGGGCCGCGGCCGCTCGGCGCAACGACTTATTACAACCGGCTCGCGCAGCGGGTGACGGCGGCGATGTCGGTACCGACCGCGGCGGGCAAGCTCTACGACGTCGATGTCCGGCTCCGTCCGTCGGGCGCGCAAGGGCCGCTGGTGGTCACGGTCGACAGCTTCGACCGCTATCAGCGCGAGGAGGCGTGGACGTGGGAGCATATGGCGCTGCTGCGCGCGCGCGCCGTCTATGGCTCCGACGCGGCGCGCGCCGAGGTGGGCCGCGTGATCGAAAAGGTCGTGACGGCGCTGCGCGACCGGGCCACGGTCGTCGCCGACGCCGCGACGATGCGCGACAAGATCGCCGCGCATAAGCCGCCGCAGGGCGCGCTCGACATCAAGGGCGGCCCCGGCGGGCTCGTCGATCTGGAATTTGCGATGCAGACCGAGCAACTGGCGAGCGGGCGCTGTCGCGATCCGCATATTCCGACCGCGCTCGCCTGCCTCGAAGCTGCGGGCCTGGCGCCGGCGGGAATGGGGACGGCGCATGCGCTGCTCGCGCGGATGCTCGTCATGCTGCGGCTGACCGCGCCCGAAGGCGCCCCCGCCACGGCGGCGGCGCGCGAACTCGTCGCCAGCGCCTGCGGCGAACCCGGCTGGCCGCAACTGCTTGCCGCGCACGATGCGGCGCGGCAGGAGGTCGGCGACTGGTGGGCCGCGATTCGGTCCGCCGCGCCCCAGAAGGAGAAGGAAGAATGAGCGCACTCGCGATCGGAGACGATATTCCGGCCGGCACGCTTGCCGATGCCGACGGCGCAGCGATCGACCTCAAGGCGCTGAAGGGCGCGCCGCTGGTCGTCTATTTCTATCCCAAGGCGGATACGCCGGGCTGCACCACCGAGGCGCAGGATTTCACCCGGCTCGCACCCGATTTCGCGCATCTGAATGCGCAGGTGATCGCGGTGTCGCGCGACGCGCCGGCGAAGCTGTGCAAGTTTCGCGACAAATATGGTCTGACCGTGCGGCTCGCCTCCGACGAGGACGGCAGCGTGTGCGAAGCCTTCGGCACCTGGGTCGAAAAGCAGAATTATGGCCGCACCTATATGGGAATCGAACGCTCGACCTTCCTGTTCGGGGCTGATGGCAAGCTCGCCCGCGAATGGCGCAAGGTGCGCGTGAAGGGCCATGCCGATGCGGTGCTGGAGGCGGCAAAGACGCTCTGATGCAAAGCCTGGGCGAAGCGGCGCGCGCGGTCCTGCTGACGGCGGACCCGCACGACAAGCGCCGCGCGGCGCGGGCGTTGGCGCGGGCGTGGCGCCGCGGCGCACTTGCCCAGCGCTGCGACGTTGCGATGCCGGATCAGCCCGCATGGCCTGCCGAGCCCGCGCTGCTGCCGCCGAACCAGATGCCGCGCCGCCGCAAGGGCGGGTCCGAGCGGGGACGCATCGCGATGCTGCATGCGCTGGCGCATATCGAATTCGTCGCGATCGATCTGGCGGTCGATCTGTTGGGGCGCTTCGGCGGCGAGTTTCCCCGCACCTTCGTCGACGACTGGATCGGGGTGGCCGCGGATGAGGCGATGCATTTCGCATTGCTCGATCGACGCTTGCGCCAGCTTGGCAGCTTCTATGGAGAGCTTCCCGCTCACGCCGGCCTGTGGGAGGCGGCGCAAGCGACCAGCGACGACGCGTTGACGCGCCTCGCGATCGTTCCGATGGTGGTGCTGGAGGCGCGCGGCCTCGACGTGACGCCCGCCACCGTCGCACGCTTTCGCGCCCAGGGCGACGAGGCTTCGGCGAAGATATTGGAGCGCATCTACACCGACGAGATCCGGCATGTGAGCGCCGGCACTGTCTGGTTCAACTGGATGTGCGACGAATTGGGATTCGCCCCGGCGCCGACATGGCAAACCCTCGTGAAATCGCGATTTCGCGGGGCTCTGAAGCCGCCGTTCAACGACTCGGCGCGCCGGGATGCCGGTTTAACGCAAGAATACTACGCCGTTATTGCTTCGTAAGGATCGGCCACGCAGTAACCATCGCGGGCAAGGGAATAATCCCATCCACGAGAAACAACCGGCGCCGACACCGCCGTAAAACGGGTCGGCGACAAGGCGATAGCGGGGTCGATACGTGCGAAACGCTTCTCTGGGGCAAAAGTTCCGATTTGGTCTTATTATCGGTGCCTTGGCACTGACAGGCATGACCGTTCCGGCTGCACATGCGGTCGAAGGCAGCAGCGATGCGGGCATCGTCGTACCCGACGAACCCGATGAAGACAGCGTCCCCGGCGCACCGGCACAGCGCGACGACAGCGAAGCCTATGCGATTTTTCAGGCGTGGAAGCGCCTCGACACCGGACTGACCGCCAATATCGGCATCGCGATCCCGTCGCGCCGTCCGATCGAGCAGATGTCGCTCTCATCGTCTTATGGCATGCGCGTCCACCCGATCACCGGCAAGCTCGCCCGCCACAATGGCGTCGATATTCCGGCGCCTTACGGCACCCCGATCTACGCCACCGCCGACGGCATCGTCGGCCGCGCCCAGCGCCTTGGCGGCTATGGCAATTATGTCGAAATCGAACATGGCAACGCGATCGAAACGCGCTACGGCCATATGTCGTCCTTCGTCGTGCAGCCCGGACAGCAGGTGAAGAAGGGCGATGTGATCGGCTATGTCGGTTCCACGGGCCGTTCGACCGGCAACCATCTCCATTACGAAGTCCGCATCGACGGCGAACCGGTCAACCCGATGCCGTTCGTGCGGTCGGATTCGATGACGATCGCGGCGCTCACCGGCGACAAGCTGGCCATGGGCGGTCCCGAGTAACAGTTTCTCTGGGTCGGAGAGGAGGGGCGTCCCCAGGCCAGCGGCCGGGGCGCCCTTTTCTTTTGGGGCTCGCGATCCTATCTTCATGTGATGGTCACGCAGATCGACGATATCACCCTGTCTCCCGCCGCTGCGGCGCGCGTCCGCTGGATCGCCGAACGCAAGGGCGGGGTGGAACCTGCACTGCGCCTTGCGGTCGACGGCGGCGGCTGTTCGGGCTTCACCTATCGCTTCGGTCTGGCTGAAAGCATCGACGCCGATGACCGCGTCTCCGAAACCGACGGGGTCAAGCTGGTGGTCGATTCGATCAGCCTCGATCTTTTGCGCGGCTGCACCGTCGATTTCGTCGATTCGCTTGGCGGATCGTCGTTCAAGGTCGAAAATCCCAACGCCGCCTCGGGCTGCGGTTGCGGCTCCAGCTTCTCGATCTGACGCCTTTCTAAGCGGCGCGCTTCCTGCCATAGCGGGGCGATGAAAGTCGCGACCTTCAATATCAACGGGATCAAGGCGCGGATGCCGCGCCTTGTCGAATGGCTCGATGAAACGCAGCCCGATGTCGTCTGCCTGCAGGAATTGAAATCGAGCGACGAAACGATGCCGACCAAGGAGATCGAGGCGGCGGGCTACGGCTTCCTCTATCACGGGCAAAAGGGCTTTAACGGGGTCGCGATCCTCGCCAAGGGGACCGATCCGGTCGAAGTGCAACGCGGGCTCGCCGGCGAGGCCGAGGACGAACAGTCACGTTATCTGGAGGCCGATGTTTTCGGCGTCCGTATCGGGGCGATCTATCTTCCCAACGGCAATCCGCATCCCGGCCCAAAATTCGATTACAAGCTGCGCTGGATGGCGCGGCTGCGCGAGCGTGCGAAGGCGCTGCTCGCGAGCGAAATCCCGGCGATCCTGGCAGGCGACTATAACGTGATTCCGCACGACGACGATGTGTGGGACGTGCGCGGCATGGCCGACGATGCGCTGATGCAGCCCGAATCGCGCGACGCCTGGTTCCGGATGCTCGGCGACGGCTGGACCGACGCGGTCCGCAGCCGCCATCCGGCCGGGCATGTCTGGACCTTCTGGGATTATCAGGCGGGCGGGTGGCAGCGCGACCATGGTTTTCGTATCGACCATTTGCTGCTCAGCCCCGCAATGGCCGACCGTCTGATCGATGCGCAGGTCGACAAGGCGTATCGCGGCCGCGAAAAGGCGAGCGACCATGCGCCCACCTGGGCCAGCTTTGCATGACGCCCTTGTCCGCCGATCAACTGGCGGACGTCCCGTTCTTCGCCGGACTGGGCGACGCCGAACGCGACGAACTCGCGGCCGCCTTTGCGCCGCGCCACTTCGCCGATGGTGAGGCGATCCTGATCCAGAACGAGCGCGCCGACGGTCTCTATCTGATCGCCAACGGCCGCGTCGAAATCGGCAAGCGGTTGCCCGGCGGCGGGCTTGCGACGCTGGCCCAGGCCGGGCCGGGCGAGGTGATCGGCGACATGGCGCTGATCGGCCGCGATCTTCGGCGGTCGGCGATGGGCATCGCGCGCGGCCCGGTGGCGACCTGGCACCTGCCAGCCGAACAGTTTCGCGCCGCGCTGGCGCAGCTTCGGCCGGCATCGCTGCAATTGCAGGCGGCGCTCGGCCGTGCGATCGCGCAGCGCATCCAGGAGAAGACCGGCGACATTGCCGCGCTCCTCGCGCGCTGGCCGGACAGTTTTGCCGCCCGCCCGCAGCGCGCGCTGCCGCCCGTTGCCGAAGATGAATTCGCCGCCGAAGCCTTTCTGGCGCGGCTGCCCTGCTGCGCGGCGATGAGCGCCGCCCAGCGGCTCGCTTTCTGGAATGCCGGTCGCCGCGTCGATGTGGCCGCCGATCGCGATCTGGCTGCGCCGGGGGGCGATCCCGCGTGCATCTGGCTTGTCGTACGCGGCGCGGTGCGTAGCGCGCTACCGCATCGCGACGGGATTTATCAACTTACCGTGACCGGACCGGGGCAGCTCGTCGGGCTGGCCCCGGCGCTGTTGGACAGCCCGCACGACCGGGTGCTGCGGAGCAGCGAGCAGACGACGCTATTGGCTTTCGATCGCGCGATTTTTTCCGAAATGCTGGCGACCGGCGACAGCCTGGCGCGCGAGCTCGGTACGTCGGTCAATGCCGATCTCGTGACAGCGCTCGATACGCTCGATCAGGTAGAGGCCCGGATCGTGGCGATGCGCCGCGGACATGCCGTCGTCGCTTAGGCGCTAGCGCTCCAGCGGAATCACCCGGAAATCGGGCCGCTTTCCGTCCATAACCGCGTGGACCATCGCATATTCGGGCACCGGCATCCATGTCGCGCTGTTCGACGAAAGCGGTTCGGATGCGATGATGATCGCGCGCGGTTCCTCTTCGCCGCCGACCATTTGCCACTCGCCATCGTGCAATCCGTAATCGCGCCCGGTGGTGAACCACATCGACAGAAAGGTCATATTGGCTTCGTGGAGCTGGTCGGGCGATCCGGTACGGTAATGGCCGAAATCGAAACAGTGGCGCAGCCCCAATATCTGGCGGCCGGTGGTCAGAAAGAGATTGCAGCTCGATGAAATGGCGATGCCATGCCGACGCCGCGCCGCCTCGATCAGATCCACCGTCCGCTGGACCGCGGCCACCAGTTCATCGGGTGCGGGCTCGGCGCGCCAGTCGGCCAGCTGCGACAGCAGCAGCGCATAGACCCATTCGCTATCGGTCGATCCCGAAATCTGCGCGAGCAAGTCGGGCGCAATTGCCTCCGCCAGCGTGCGCTTGAGATCGCCGATGCGATAAATGTCGCCATTATGCGCCATCGCCACCGCGGCGCCGGGAAAGTGAAAGGGGTGGGTATTCTGTTCGCTCACCTTGACGCTGGTCGAGTAGGCGACCCCGCGGACATGCGCGATCACACATTCGGCGCGGGTCTTGATCGCCAGCGATTTCAGATTGCCGTCGAAAATGGGCAGCGAGGGTGAACGGTAACGGTGCGGCACCTCGGGCACAAAACTGGTCGAATCCCACGCCATCATCCCGAACCCGGCGAGATTCAGCATGTGCAGCATGCGCGGCATATAGGCCTGATTGACAAGGCTGGAATCGGGCTTGAACAACAGATCGTCGAGCTGCACCGGTTCACCCAGATACATCATCGCACGGCACATGATCGGTCCCCGCCCGCTGCTTCGCGTTCAGCCTACACCATTCGGGCGGTTATGAAAGGCCGCCAGCCCGGTCCGTCGCGATGGCACCATGGCCTCAGGCGTCGGGATAGAGCGTCCGCATCACCCGCGCCGGATCAAGCGCATAGTGATGCGCGATCGCGGCGCCGATCACGCTTTCGAGGCTACGCGTCGGTTTGAGATCGCGGCCTTCAAGGCGGTTCACGGCGCTCAGGCCGGGCCAGTCGGCCGACACATTTCCGCCTGCGACCGGTCCCCCCGCCGCCAGCGCGCCGCCGAAGAACATCGCCGCCGATCCCGTGCCATGGTCAGTGCCGCCGGTGCCGTTGACCGCAACCGTGCGTCCGAATTCGGTCGCGGCCACGACCAGCGTGTCGTTCCACGCCGGGCCAAGCCCGGCTTGCAGCGCGCCGACCAGCTGGTCGAGCCCGCGAAGCTGCGCCGTCAGCCGCCCGCGCTGGCCGCTGTGCGTGTCCCAGCCGCCGGTTTCGATCATCATCACCCGCGCCCCGTCGGCGGGGAGCATCAGCGATGCCGCGAGCTTGCCGAGCTCGGCACCGTTGCGGCCATTGTTGCCGCCGATGTCGCCCGCCAGCTCCTGCGTCTTGACCGCGCTGTCCCACAGCGGGTGCAGCAGCGCGTCGTCGGCATAAAGCGCCGACAGTCGCGCGATCAGATCGGCGTCGGCCTGCGGCAGGCGACTGGGGGCGTAGGTTGCGACGGGGGCGCTGCCGCGCAGCGCCAGCGGCACCGCCGGCGCGATCGCGAGCGCCTCGCGCTCGGCGGCGGGCAGCAGCGTCAGCAGCCGCCCGACCCAGCCGTCGCTCTTTTCATAGGGACGCGAGCCGCCGCCTTCGAGCACATTCTGACCATCGAAATGCGACCGGTCGCGATAGGCGGTAGCGACGGCGTGCGCGAAATGCGCCTGCCTGGTGCGATAGAGATCGGCGCCGGCGGCAAGCGCCGGGTGCAGCGTGAACAGGCCGTTGAGGCTGGCTCCGCCGGCCTCTTCGGCGAGCGCGCCGCGCGCCGCGGCATAGGCGGGGTCGCCCGTCGGTGCGACGATCGCAAGGCCGTCGGCGGCGCCGCGCTGGATCACGAACACCAGCCGGCGTGGCGTCGCCGCGGCGGCATAGGCAAAGCGCGGGACCGCTCCGGCGGCGGCAATGGTCAGTCCGCTAATGAGCATATGGCGGCGGGAGAGGGTCATCGTCTATCTCCGCAGAAAGGCCGGGCTGGCATAGAGCAGCGCGAGCGCCTGGCCGGGGCTGTCGGCGCGGGCGACCGCCTGCGCGGTTTGCGTCGTCAAGGCGTCGGCAAGGATCAGCGGCGCGAGCTGGCGGGCGTCGACGCGGTCGCCGATGCGACCGGCGATCCGGCTGGCGAGCTCGACGCGCTGCATCATCGCCGCCGATCCGGCCCAGGTTGCGACCAGATCGTCATAGCCGGCGGGCGATCCGGGGCGCCAGATCGGCTGGCCGAGCTGGGTGAATAGCGCGGGAACATTCTGCCGGTCGCCAAGCGCCGGCAGTTTCAGGCTTCGCATCACCGATACGGTCCAGTCCCACGGCGATTTGAACATCGCGGGGGCGGCCGCCCATGCCTCGGGCGCGGCGACGAGCGTGCGGTAGAGCGAGGTCAGGTCGCCGCCCGTTCGAAGGAAATCGGCCTCAAGCCGCGCAACGAGCGCGGGGGCAGGCGTGTCGCCGGAAAAATGCCGCGCCAGTTTGGTGGCGATGTGCCGCGCGGTTGCCGGATGCCGCGCGAGGTCGAGCAGCACCGCCTCCGCTTGGTCCGCGCCGCCCTGTGCATAGCGTTTGACCATGATCGACTGCGCCCCGGGTTCGTGCAGCGGCGCGATGAAGACGGTGTCGCCATCGGCGGCGCCCGCGGGCATCAGCCGCTGCCCCGCCCCGCGGCCGAGCCCGGCGACGGTCAGCCCGGTCAGTACCTTGGCAAAGGCCGTGACGTCGGCCTGCGTATAGCCGGTGCGCACCCCCAGCGTGTGCAATTCCATGATCTCGCGCGCCAGATTTTCGTTGAGCCCCGGCGCCTGCCGCCGCCCGCGCGCGCGGATGCGGTCGGACACCGGACTGTCGGGCCCGAAACTTTGCGCCTGATCGAGATAGAGCAGCATGGCGGGATGCCGCACCGCCGCGATCAGGAGATCCGAAAATTTGCCCATAATGTGCGGGCGGATCGCCTCGAACTCGTAATTGCCGGCAAAACCGATCACCGGCAGCTTGTCGGCCGACACGGCGAAATGGTTGGACCAGAAGTGGACGAGCCGTTCGGGGAAGGGCGTTGGCGTCGCGACCGCATTGGCAAGCCGCGCGGCGGCCGCATCGACATAATGGGTGCGGATTGCGGAGCGCGACAGGCGTTGCAGTTCGGGGTCCATCGCCGTGCCTGTGCCGTCCTTCTGGGCGACATCATCCGGCGCATTGCGGCGCATCGCTCGCCGGTCGTCCTGATATTCGACATAGGCGGCGGCGATGGCGGCGCGGCCGGGCAAGGCGGCGATCGGTGCGGGAACCGGGTCATAGTCGTCAAGTTGTCGCAGCAGCCAGGCCTGCGGATCGTCGGTCGCGGGATCGTCGAAGCGGCGGCCGAGGCCGAAGCGGTTGGCGGCAAGATAAAGGCTGGGCATTGCGCATCCTTCGGGTTCAGACCCCGAAGCTGCCCGCCCTTTGTCGCAAAATCATGCCAGCAGAACGGCGGCCCGCCGCGTCAGGATAGCGGCTTGTCGTAAAGCTGATACACGCGGTTGACCGTCGCGTTGATGGCGTCGGCGACCGCGTTCATCCCCTGATTGTCGTCGAGGACCCAACCGATATCGCCCTGCTCGGCGCCATATTTGGCGACGCCGTCGCGGCGGATATATTCGATCATCATGAAGGCGAGGGTGCTCGCCATGCGGCTGTTCTGCAATTTCTTGACCACGCCCATCAACGGCACGCGCAGCCGCTTGCTCTTGGGCTTGCGCAGCCACCAAAGCAGGCGCGCCCAGTTGAAGGGGAACAACGATCCGTCCATCCCGATCAAGAGTTCGTTGAGATCGGGCAGCACGATCATGAACGCGACCGCCTTGCCGTCGACTTCGGCTACGCGGATCAGATCCTCGAAAACAATGTCCTTCAGCTTCTTGCCGACATAGGCGATTTCGCTGTCGGTCAGCGGAACGAAACCCCAATTGTCCGACCAGGCGTCGTTCAAAATGCCCATGATCAGCTGCGCCTCGGCATCGAACTTGCGCTTGTCGACGCGGCGGATGCGGATGCGCTCGTTCTTCTCGCCCGCCGCGACGATGCGGTTTACCAGCGGCGGAAAGCCGTCGACGATATCAACCGCATAGTTGAACAGCTTCTTGACCGGGCGATAGCCCTCGGCCTCGATCCACCCCTGATAGAGCGGGCTGTTGTGGCCGAGCATGATCGTCGGCGGCGTGTCGAAGCCTTCGACCAGTAGCCCGGGTTCGTCCCAGATCGAAATCGACAGCGGGCCGAGCGCGCGGTTCATTCCCTGGCCGCGCAGCCAGTCTTCGGCGCTGACGATCAATGCGTGCGCGACCTCGGCATCCTCGGCCTCCAGCAGCCCCCAATTGCCCGTCCCCGGACCCATGCCCTGGCTCGCCGGCTGTTCGAGCGCGAGGAAGTCGACATGCGCCGAAATGCGTCCCACCGTGCGGCCGTCGCGGCGTGCGAGGAACAGCTGCGCCTTGCCATGTTCGAACCAGGGGTTCTTGCCTGGCGTCAACAGGTCGAACGCTTCGTTTTTCAGCGGCGGCACCCAGGCGGGATCGCCGCGGTTGAGCCGAAAGGCCAGTTCGACGAATTCGCGCTTGTCCGCCTTGTCCTTGACGGGATGGATGGAGACGGGACCTTGCGAATGTGCGGCCATGGCTGGTTTCCTGAATGACGATGCCTATATTTGTGGCGACGCATTAGGGCATAGCTGTGGCGCTGGCGACCCGTATTCGGCCATCATGCTGCCACGAAATCATGGTGAAGACGCCGGCATGATGACGACCAATCCCGCTGCCGAACGGATCGCGACTCCCCCCGCGGCCCCGGCCACCCAGACGCCCAAATCGGCGATTGCCGACGATATGGCCATGATCCGCGCGGCCTCGGAGCTGACGCGCGATCTCGTCAATCCGAACGCGCGCATCTATTGGGTCGATTTCCTCGGTTCGGCGTTCATCGGCTATGCCGGTGTCGCGGCTGCGATCCTGGCACCATCGACCGCATGGATGCTCGCCGCGGCGCTCATCGCCGTCGTCGCGCTCTACCGCGCGGGCAGCTTCATCCATGAACTGACGCATATCCGCAAAAATGCGCTCCCCGGTTTCCGGCTCGTGTGGAACCTGCTCGTCGGTATCCCGCTGCTTATCCCTTCCTTCCTTTACGAAGGCATCCACAGCCTCCACCACAACCGTACCAAATATGGCACGGTAGAAGATCCCGAATATCTGCCGCTGGCGCTGATGAAGCCGTGGACGGTGCCGCTGTTCGTCGTCGCGGCCGCCTTTGCGCCGCTGGCGCTGCTCTTTCGCTTTGCGGTGCTGACCCCGCTGTCGTTCGTCATCCCACCGCTTCGCCGCGTGGTGATGGAGCGCTATTCGGGGATGATCATCAACCCGATGTTTCGTCGCCGCCCGCCCGAAGGCGATTTTCGCCGCCAGTGGGCGTGGCAGGAAGGCGGCGCCTGGGCCTGGTCGACGCTGCTGATCGCGGCGGGCGTGTTCGGCTGGGTGCCGCTGCGCGCGCTGCTGATCTTCGGCGCCATCGCGGCGGCCAGCCTCGTGCTCAACCAGATCCGGACGCTCGTTGCGCATCTTTGGGAAAATGACGGCGCGGTGCTGACCGTAACCGCGCAGTTCCTCGACAGCGTCAACGTCCCGCCGCCGGGCCTGCTCCCCGAGCTGTGGGCGCCGGTGGGGTTGCGCTATCACGCGCTGCATCATCTGCTGCCCGGCGTTCCCTATCACGCGTTGCCAGAGGCGCACCGCCGCCTGCAAGCAGCGCTGCCGGGCGATTCGCAATATCACGCCGCCAATTACCGCAGCCTGCCGAAGCTGGTGATGAATCTTGTCGCGGGTTCGGCCAAGGGAACAGCCGGCTGACATTCGGCCGCGTCGGCGCTCGAAAGAGGGCCGGCGGCGACCGCTTCTACTGCGTTTCGATAGCCTGCTTGAACCGCGCAAGCTGCGCGGCGGCCGCTGCGGCATGCGGGCCGATCCAGCGGTCGTGGATGTCCTGAATCGGCATCGCGTTCAGATGGTTCCAGCGTTCGCGGCCGCGACGTTCGGCGATGACCAGCCCCGCCTCCTCCAGCACCTTCAGATGCTGCATCACCGTGCATCGGTCGAGATCGGCGAAATGGTCGCACAGCGCCCCCGTCGTGAGCGGCTGATCCTTCAGATCGTCCAGAATCTGACGCCGCACGCCATGCGCGAGCGCCTTGAAGATGCGGTCGAAATCGTCGTGGATTGACATGTTATAAATTTATAACATAATTAAATGCGACTCAAGCGGAGAATGACGATGGAACTGAAATTCAGGGTCGCGGCGCGCATCGCCAAGCCGGTGCATGAGGTGTTCGAGGCGGTGGCCGATCCCGCGCAACTGTCGCACTATTTCACCACCGGCGGCGCGCAGGGCCGGCTCGAGACCGGCGCGGTGGTAACGTGGGATTTCCACGATTATCCCGGCGCCTTTCCGGTCCATGTGATCGAGGTGGTGCAGGATGAGAAGATCGTTCTGGAATGGGCGGCCTATGAAGGCCAGGCGCCGGGGGTAGAGGGCGGAACGATGGCGGACGCCGCTTACCGTACCCGCGTGACGATGACCTTCAAGCCGCTCGATGACGGCCGTACGCTGGTCGAGATCGCCGAGGGCGGCTGGCGCGAAACGCAGGCGGCGCTCGACGGCAGCTACGGCAATTGTCACGGCTGGACGCAGATGCTCTGCGCGCTCAAACTCTGGGTCGAACGCGGCATAAACCTGCGCGCCGATTTCTATGTCTGATGCCGTCTATGCGTTGCGCGCCATCAGGCCGCCGTCGACGGGGATCACCGCGCCGGTGATATAGCTCGCCGCGGGCAGGACGAGGCTCAGCGTCACATGCGCGACCTCCTCGGGCTCGCCATAGCGGCGCAGCGCGGTGCGGCGCCGTGCGAAGATCGCCTTGTCAGCGTCGGGCACCTTGTCGGTCATCGCGGTGCGGATCGGGCCGGGACAGATGCAGTTGACGGTGATCCCATCCTTGCCCAGATCGACCGCCAGCCCACGCGTCAGCCCGGTCACGCCCGTCTTGGCCGCGACATAGGGCGTGTCGCCGGGCGTCGCGCCCAGTCCCTCGGTCGAGGCAATGTTGACGATACGCGGCGCGTCGCTTTGCCGCAGCCACGGCAGCGCCGCGCGCACCATCCGCTGGTGCGCGGTCAGCATCACCGCGATCGCGCGGTGCCAGATCGCATCGTAATCGTCGCCCGCATCGAGCGGGCAGAAGCTCGAAACGCCGGCGTTGTTGATGAGGATGTCGATGCCGCCGAAATGCGCCGCGACGTCGGCGACGACACGCTTGATCGCCTCGCCGTCCGATACGTCGAGCGCAAAAGCGCGCGCGCCGTCGCCGGCTTCCGCGGCAACCGCCTCGCATGCGGCAGGGTCAAGGTCGGTGACCGCGACCTTCGCGCCCTCGCGCGCCAGCAACAGCGCGGTCGCCCGCCCCATGCCGCTCGCGGCGCCGGTGACGATTGCGACGCGGCCCGCGACGGAGCGCGAAAGGGCGGCTGCCGGCGTCACCGGAACGGCGGCTCGTTGAACGCGCGCAGTTTGCGGCTGTGCAGCTTGGCGCCCTCGTCGTGCATCAATTCGCAGGTGCGGATGCCGATCTGGAGATGCGCCGCGATCGCTTCTTCATAGAAACGGTTGGCCTGTCCCGGCAGCTTGAGTTCGCCGTGGAGCGGCTTGTCGGACACGCACAGCAAGGTGCCGTAAGGCACACGGAAGCGGTAGCCCTGCGCCGCGATGGTCGCTGACTCCATGTCGATGCCGATCGCGCGCGACTGCGAGAAGCGCAGCGCGGAATCGGTGAAGCGCAATTCCCAGTTGCGGTCGTCGGTGGTGACGACGGTGCCGGTACGCATCCGTTTCTTGAGGTCGGCACCGCTGGTTCCCGACACCGCCTCGGCGGCGCTCGCCAGCGCCTGCTGGACTTCGGCGATCGGCGGGATCGGAATTTCGGGCGGCAGCACGCTGTCGAGGATATGGTCGTCGCGCAGATAAGCGTGGGCGAGCACATAGTCCCCGATCCGCTGGCTGGGGCGCAGCCCGCCGCAGTGGCCGATCATCATCCATGCCTCGGGCCGCAGCACCGCGAGGTGATCGCAGATCGTCTTGGCGTTCGAGGGGCCGACGCCGATGTTGACGAGCGTGATGCCGCTGCCGCCCTCGGCAATCAGGTGATATGCGGGCATCTGGTGCCGTCGCCATGCGCTGTCGCTCGCGAGCGCGCTGGCATTGATATCCGGCTCGTCGACATAGAGGCCGCCCGCGCCGGCGAGCGCGGTGTAGCGCCCCTTGCCGACCTGCGCCCCCGCCCAGGCGACGAATTCGTCGACATAGCGGTGATAGTTGGTGAACAGGATATAGCGCTGGAAATGTTCGGGCGCGGTGCCGGTATAGTGGCGCAGCCGAGCGAGGCTGAAATCGGTGCGCAGCGCGTCGAACAGCGCGAGCGGCTGCGCCGCCGCGGGGTCGAAGCCGAACAGGCCGTCGGCCAGCTCGTCGCCGATATCGGCGAGCTCGGTGGTGGGAAAGTGGCGCGCGAGTTCGAGCGGAGTGACGCGGCCCATGTCCGACCCGTCGCTGGCGTCGAGCACATAGGGGAAGGGGATCTGCTGCCCGGTGCGCGTCACCTCCAGCGTCACCTCATAGTGGCGGACGAGCAGGGTCAGCTGTTCGCGCAGATAGGCCTCGAACAGATCGGGGCGCGTTACCGTCGTGACGAACTCGCCCGCCCGCTCGAAATGACCGAAGGCGAGGTTGTGGCCGCCCTGGCCTTCGCGAAACTCGCCATTGGTGACGAGGCGCAGCGCCGGATAGTCGAACAGGCCGGTCGCGGCGGCATCGGCGGGCGGCAAGGTGCCGTCACGGACGAAGGCGGCGATGGCGGATTTGAGATTGCCGACCGACGTGCGGAAACGCGACTGAAGTTCGGCGATGACCCCTTCGACAAGGGTGGTGGGGTCGGCGATATTTTCGTTCGATGATTCTGATGTCATCGCGACGCTGTTGCACGAAAATATGACAAAAGGAAAGGGGGGCGGCGCAGCGCCGCGCCGCCCCTCATTACAATCCGCAAACCGCTCAGAGCTGTTCAAGCATATGGTCGGCGCTCGACACCTTGAATTCGCCCGGCGCTTCGACATTGAGCTGCTCCACGACGCCATCGTTGACGACCATCGAGAAACGCTGGCCGCGCTTGCCCATGCCGAATGCCTTGCCATCCATGGTCAGCCCGACCGCTTCGGCGAAATCGCCATTGCCGTCGGCGAGCATCGTCACGCTGTCGGTCGCGCCGGCATTCTTCGCCCAGGCGCCCATGACGAAGGCGTCATTGACCGCGGTGCAGACGATTTCGTCGATGCCCTTGGCCTTGAGTTCGGCTGCCTTCTCGACGAAGCCGGGCAGGTGCTTGGCCGAACAGGTCGGCGTGAATGCGCCCGGAACCGAAAAGAGCGCGACCTTGCGGCCCTTGAAATAATCGGCGGCCGAAACCTGTTCGGGGCCGCCTTCGGTGACCTTCACCAGCTTGGTGTCGGGCAGCGAGTCTCCGGTAGTGATGGTCATGCTGGCATCCTTTCGTTGAGGGGGGTCTTGTGCGGGCGAGACATTGGGTGTGCGCCGCCGCGAGTCAAGCGGCGGAGCGTTCACATTGCACAATGGACCCCGCCGTTCGTCGATATGGCCGCAAAGACGCTGGACCCTGCGCGCCCGGCAGTCCATGATGGGGCGATGGAAAAGGCGCCGACCTGGTTCACCGGCCAATTGCTGCTCGCGCTGCCCGGCATCGGCGATCCGCGTTTCGATCACTCTGTCATCGCGATGATCAGCCACGACGAAGAGGGTGCGATGGGGATCGGCATCGACGACCCGATCGACGGCATGACCGTCGGTGCGGTGCTCGATCAGCTCGACATCGCGCACGACGCACCGCTCGATCAGCCGGTCTTTCTGGGCGGACCGGTCGAACCGTCGCGCGGTTTCGTGCTCCACAGCCGCGACTGGTCGGGCGAAGGCGCGGTGCAGGTGTCGGGGCGCTGGATGATATCGAGCTCGCACGACATATTGCGCGCCATCGGCGAGGGGCGCGGGCCGTCGCAATGGCTCGTCGCGCTCGGCTATGCCGGATGGTCACCGGGGCAACTCGAAGAGGAAATGGTGCGCCATGCCTGGCATCTGACGCCCGGCAGCGACGCGCTGCTGTTCGACACGCCGCCGGCGCAGCGGTGGCAGGCAGCCTTTGCCGAAGCCGGCATCGATGCGCGCCTGCTGACGGTCGAGGGCGGCGAAGCGTAGGATCGCCGCCCGTCGATCGGCTGCGTCAGTGCGCGAGGGCGAGGAGCGGGCGCCCTTGGTCAAGCCGCGCGAGCGCGGTGCGTGCGGCCCAGCGCGAATCCATGAAATCCCCGTTCGCAAGCTCGAGGTCGTAGCGGATCGGGCTGTCGATCGCCGACCGATAGGCGATCGCGGCGTCGGCGGTGCGGCCAAGCCGGGCATAGGCGGTGCCCAGATTGATCAGGCGCGACGGATCGCGGGCATCGACCCGGCCGTCGGTCAGCTTGGCCACTGCCGCCTTGTTTTCGCCCGCCTGTAATTCTTCAAAGGCAACCGACAGCGGCGTCGAGGCGCTGTCCTCGGTGCCCGTGACGACGATCGACTGAGCCATCGCCGGCGATGCGACGGCCAGGGCAGCCAGGCTGAGCAGAATTTTTTTCATCTAGGTATCTCCCCGAAAACTTTGACCTATTTTCTCGTTTGTGGGGATAAAAGTCAATGAATCGCGGGCTATGTAACATTGGTGTCACATAGACGGATTATGCTTATCGCAAGGCGTATTATAAGGCAAATTTATTAGGAAGTTGGCCGTTGCAAGGCCGTGTCACAATTGCGCCCCGCGCGTTGTAACATTGGCGCGCGCCCGAAATTTATTTTGCGCTGCCTTGCGATTGGCGGCGGACGAATCGTGCCTGCGCCGCGTTCGACTGCGACCCGCGCCTTGCAGATATAAAGAAAAGTTTATATTTGAATGGCGACGCGCTTTCGATTAGGGCGCGCAACATAATTGCTCGACAATTCGGGGCCGCTCGCCTGCGGCCGTACTCGCCAATATGGAGACTCCCCCGTGGCCACCACCGCAGCCAATGCCACCATCACCGCCGCCAATGCCGCAATCGCGGCGGCGAAGACCAAGGACGGCGCCGCCGACTATGTGATTGCCGACATCGGCCTCGCCGACTTCGGCCGCAAGGAAATCACGATCGCCGAAACCGAAATGCCCGGCCTGATGGCTCTGCGCGCCGAATATGGCGCGGCGCAGCCGCTGAAGGGCGCGCGCATCACCGGATCGCTGCACATGACGATCCAGACCGCGGTGCTGATCGAAACGCTGATCGCGCTGGGCGCCGAGGTGCGCTGGGCGACCTGCAACATCTTTTCGACCCAGGATCATGCCGCCGCCGCGATCGCCGCTGGCGGCACGCCCGTCTTTGCGGTGAAGGGCGAGAGCCTCGCTGAATATTGGGACTATGTCGGCCGGATCTTCGACTGGGGCGACGATCAGACCGCGAACATGATCCTCGATGACGGCGGCGACGCCACGATGTTCGCCCTGTGGGGCGCGCGCGTCGAAGCGGGCGAACCGCTGTTCGAGCCGACCAACGCCGAAGAAGTCGAATTTGTCCGTGCGCTCAAGGAATTCCTTGCCGCCAAGCCGGGCTATCTCACCAAGAGCGTGCGCGCGATCAAGGGCGTGTCGGAAGAAACGACGACCGGCGTCCACCGCCTTTACCAGCTGGCCAAGGAAGGCAAGCTGCCCTTCCCGGCGATCAACGTGAACGACAGCGTCACCAAGTCGAAGTTCGACAATCTTTATGGCTGCAAGGAAAGCCTGGTCGATGCGATCCGCCGCGCGACCGACGTCATGCTGGCCGGCAAGGTTGCGTGCGTCGCAGGCTTCGGCGACGTCGGCAAGGGCTCGGCCGCCTCGCTCCGCAACGGCGGCGCGCGCGTGCTGGTTACCGAGATCGACCCGATCTGCGCGCTGCAGGCGGCGATGGAAGGCTATGAAGTTGTCACGATGGACGAAGCGGTCGCCCGCGCCGACATCTTCTGCACCGCGACCGGCAACGCCGACGTCATCACCGCCGACCATATGGCGGCGATGAAGCCGATGGCGATCGTCTGCAACATCGGCCACTTCGACAGCGAAATCCAGATCGCGGGGCTCGCCAATTACAAGTGGACCGAAGTGAAGCCGGGTACCGACCTCGTCGAATTCCCCGATGGCAAGCAGATCATCGTGCTGGCGAAGGGCCGCCTCGTGAACCTTGGGTGTGCGACCGGGCACCCGTCGTTCGTGATGTCGTCGAGCTTCACCAACCAGACGCTCGCGCAGATCGAGCTGTTTACCAAGGCCGGTGATTACAAGAACGACGTCTATGTCCTGCCCAAGCATCTCGACGAAAAGGTCGCGGCGCTGCACCTCGAAAAGTTGGGGGTGAAGCTGTCGACGCTGACGCAGAAGCAGGCCGATTATATCGGCGTGCCGGTCGAAGGACCGTTCAAGCCCGATCATTATCGTTACTGATCGTTACTAATTTTTCATAAGCAGGCTGTAGGGTCGCGCTGCCGTCCGGAGACCGGATGGGGGCGTGGCCCTTTGCTTTTGGGGGTTCGGGGCAGCGCTCGCTCGATTCATATTTTGGTGCGGCCGGGGGGCATCGCTTAAACGAGGGAGTTCCCGGAATGGTTACCGTGCGCGCGATGCGAGCAGGGCTTTATGGCGGCCTGTCCGCGCTGGCTATTCTGGCGGCGGCTACACCGGCTGCGGCGCAGGATGTTGCGCCCGATGCGTCGGCGGACGCCGACAGCGGTGCGGAGATCATCGTCACCGGGTCGCGCATCGCGCGCACCGATGCGGACACGATCCAGCCGACGCTGGTCACCACCGCCGACCAGATCGACCGGCGCGGCTATACCAATGTCGCGCAGGCGCTGTCGGAAATTGCCGCCTTCGGCGTTCCCGGCAACAGCAATGTCGGTGCGCAGGAGGGGCCGTTCGGTTCCGGACAGACCTTTGTCGATTTCTTTTCGCTGGGTAGCCAGCGCACGCTGACGCTGGTGAATGGCCGGCGCTTCGTGTCGTCCAATACCGCCTCGGTATTCGGGCCGGTCGGGCCGGGCAGTCAGGTCGACCTCAACGTCATCCCGGAAACGCTGGTCGATCGCATCGAAACGGTCGCGGTCGGCGGCGCGCCCATCTATGGCTCCGATGCGATCGCGGGCACGGTCAACATCATCCTCAAACGGGATTTCGACGGGCTTGAACTCAAAGGCCAGGCGGGCGTGTCGCAGCGCGGCGACGCACCGGATTATCGCATCAGCGGCATCTGGGGCGCCGGTTTTGCGGGCGGGCGCGGCCACATCACGCTCAGCGGCGAATGGAATCGCGCGCGCGGCCTCACCACGGGCGACCGCTTTCTGACGAGCGCCGCCGGCCCCTTTTTTACGACCGCCGCCGATCCGGCATCTCCCTTTCAGCAGCAACTCTATTACGACCAGCGGCTCAACGTCTTCACCAACAGCGGCGTGCCGCTCGCCTTCGACAGCATTCCCGAATTCGGCGGGATTTTCGACGCGTCGGGCCATGTCCTGACGTTCAACGACGCCGGCCGGCTCGTCCCGCTCGACTTCGGGACGCGCACGGGCAGCCTGTTCGAAAGCTCGGGCGGCAATGGCTTTGCGACAAAGGATTATGGCAACCTCGCGACGAACAATGACCGCTATCTCGCGACCGCGCTCGGCAGTTTCGAGTTGAGCGACACGGTTCGCTGGTTCGGCGAGGGTTGGTATGCGCACAGCAAGGGGACCAATGTCGCAGCGCAGCCTGTGTATAATACGGCGCTGGCCGGGCCGGGAACGTCGCCGAACGGCAATCTGGTGCTCAGCCTCGACAATCCCTATCTGAACGACGCCGACCGCGCGACGATCCGCGACAATCTGGCGGCCTATGGTCTGCTCGGCGGGATTCCGATCGATGCCGACGGCGACGGCAATCCCGATTTCACGACGGCTCCCGACAGCTTTCTGATGGCGCGCGCCAATACCGACCTGACGACCGGCCGTGCCGACACGACGGTCGAACTCTATCGCTTCGTCACCGGGTTCGACGGCGAATTCGGCGTCGGCGACCGGATCTACAAATGGGAGGTCTCGGCCAATTACGGCCATTCCGAAACGCGCGGGCGCGAACGCGTGCTGGTGCAGCAGAATTTCCTCAACGCGGTCGATGCCGTCGACGAGGGTGTGTTCGGCGGCGGTGCCGCCAACGGCAATATCATCTGCCGCCCCGGATACAGCAACGCGAACATCGCGACGCTCAGCGCGACCTGCGCGCCGCTCGACCTGTTCGGCGTCGGCCGCTTCAGCCAGGCCGCGCTCGATTATGTGACGACGATCGCCAACCCGACCGCGACCAATTCGCAGTTCGTGCTGAACGCGTCGGTCAACGGGCCGCTGTTCCGGTTGCCCGGCGGCGATGTCATCGCCTCGCTGGGCTATGAGCATCGGCACGAGAAGACCGCGTTCGACCCCGGCGCCTATTATTATGGCGAGGATGTCGGGGGCGGATTCCGGATGCCGTTCGGCCGCAGCATCCCGATCGATCCGGTGCGGGGCAGCTTCACGACGAATGAATTTTCCGGCGAGCTCAAGATTCCGGTCATTTCGCCGGACATGGATGCTTTCGTCCATGCGTTCGAACTCGACGGCGCGGCGCGTTATATCGATCATTCGGCGGCGGGGGGCGACTGGACGTGGACCGCGGGCGGACGATTGTCGCCGGTCGCCGATGTGACGATCCGCGGCAATTTCACCCGCTCGGTGCGCGCGCCCGCGATCACCGAAAGCTTCAGCCCGACGTCGCTGGCTTTTGCGACGGCCAATGATCCGTGCGATCGCCGCTTCGTCAATTCGGGGCCGAACCCGGCGCAGCGGCGCGCGAACTGCATCGCAGCGGGGATCGCGAACCCCGATGGTTTCACGTCGAACATCGTCGGGTTCACGGCGCCGATCTCGGTGTCGGGCAATGCTGCGCTCAGGAACGAGCGGGCCGACAGCTGGACCGTCGGCGCGATCGTTCGTCCGCGCTTCGTGCCCGGTCTGACGATCACCGCCGACTGGGTCGATATCCGGCTGCGCGACGCGATCGTATTGCTCGGTGCCGGCCAGACGCTCGACGCTTGCTATGATGCGGTCGCCTATCCGGCGGCGGTTTGCGGCCAGATCGACCGCGATCCGGGCGGGCAGGTCGCTTTCGTGCGCACCGGCTATGCCAATGCGGCGTCGATGGACTTCCGCGGCCTGACCGCCGAAATCGCCTATCGGCGCGAGGTCGCGGCGGACACGGCGCTCGGCCTGTCGCTCAATTATTTCTATCTCGACAAGCTCGAAACGCGCGTCGGAACGGGCGATATCGACACCGCGCGCGGCGAAATCGGCAATCCCAAACATTCGTTCACCGCGAATGTCACGGTCGATCGCGGTCCGGTAAACCTGCTCTGGCAAACGCAATATTATGGCAAGAGCGTGTGGAACGCCGACGCGGCGCCCAACGCGCTGGAATATAGCGGTGTCGGCTCGTGGTGGCTGTTCAACGCCTCGATCGGCGTCGACGTATCGAAGCAGTTTGCGCTGCGCCTGATCGTCGACAATGTCTTCGACGCGAAGCCGCCGTTCCCGGCGCCGGCGGCCAATGGCACGATCACCTATTATTCGGGCATTTTGGGACGCTATTTCCGCGCATCGGCGACGGCGAAATTCTGACCGCGTACCGGCGCGCAATCGGCGCGGGGTGCGCGGGATATTCGACCGGACGAGGCCTTCCGGCGTCCTGTCCCGCCGCGCCCGTGCGGCGGACGATTGAATAGAGGCTGCGCAGTCGATAGGGGCAGACGGATGATATCCGGCGTCCCTGTCGTCCTCTCGCTTCAATCGGCGCGATGCCCGTGCCGATGAGCGCGGGCTTGCTCTTCGCGCTCGGCCTGTTCGCCGCGCTCTGGCTGGTCGCCGGGCTGTGGGCGGTCGGGAACGGGGTTGCGATGCAGCGGCGCTCGGCGTTCGTCGCCGGGCAGACCGAACGCCTCGCCAGCCTGCTCGAAGCGTCTCCCTATCTGCCCGTCGTGGTGCGCGGCGACTGGCGCATCGAGGCGAGCGAGCGGCTCGGCCGCTGGCTCGGGCTCGATGCCGGGCCGCGCAGTTTCGACGAGCTTCGCGGACTCGGCACCGGGCTCGACGCGCAGGCGCATGAAGCGTTGCGCCAGGCGATCCTCGGCGCCCAGCGCGGCGCCAAACCCTTCACGCTCAGCCTGCGTCCGCAGGGCAGCCACCGCACGATCGTCTGTCAGGGCGTGGCGGCACCGCAATCGGTGGGCGGACCGGGCAGCGTCCTGCTGTGGCTCAGCGACGCGACCGACGGCCAGCAATCGCTCGCCAAGGCGCGGATCGAGCGCGACGAGGCGATGGCGGCGTTCGAGGCGCTGTCGGGACTGATCGAGGCGGCGCCCTTTCCGATGTGGTTCCGCGAACCCGATCTTCGCCTCGCGCTCGTCAACACCGCCTATGTCCGGGCGGTCGAGGCGAAGAGCGCGGCGCGGGTGATCGAGGATGGCACCGAATTGTGCGAGCCGATCGCCGGGGTGAGCGCGACCGACGCGGCCGAAGCGGCGCGCAGCGCGGGCGCGGCGCAGATGCGCACCGTCCCGGTGACGATCGAGGGCGAACGCCGCATCATGCGGGTCGTCGACGTGCCGCTGGCGCCCGAGGGCGGCCGCGTCATCGGTATAGCGGGCTATGCGATCGACATTCAGGAGCTGGAGAGCGAGCGCGGCGCGCACCGCCGCTTTGTCGATACCCAGCGCGAATTGCTCGATCGGCTGTCGGCGGCGGTGGCGCAGTTCGGCCCCGATCACGGCCTTGTCTTTGCGAACCAGCCGTTTCGCCGGCTGTTCGACGTTGCGGCCGAGGATGTGTCCGAAGGGCGGCCGCTCGCGCGGTTGCTCGATGCGTGGCGCGAGGGCGGCCGGACGCCCGAAGTGCGCGACTATCCCGAATGGCGGCAGGCGCACGTCGACTGGTTCGCGCTGCCGCACGCGAGCGAGGAGGAATGGCGCCTGCGCGACGGCACCCATCTGCATGTCGTCGCCCAGCCGACCCCCGATGGCGGGCTGCTGCTGATCGCCGAGGATCGCACCGAACAGGTGCAACTCGCTTCGACGCGCGACACGCTGCTGCGTGTACGCACCGCGACCTTCGACAATCTGTTCGAGGCAATCGCGGTCTTCGCTCCCGACGGCCGCCTGCACCTGTGGAACCAGCGTTTCCGCCGCTTGTGGGGCGTCGATGAATCGACCCTTGCGGCGCATCCGCGCGTCGATGTGCTGATGAATGGCCTCGCCGACCGGCTCGCCAAGCCCAACCAGATCAGCATCGTTCAGGAAGTGATCCGCGCCGCGACGCTCGAGCGGACGCAGCGCGCGGGCGAAATCCGGTTCAAGGACGGACGCCATTTCGATTTCGCCTCGATCCCGCTGCCCGACGGCAATGCGCTGCTCATCATGCTCGACATCACCGCCAGCCGGAAGATGGAGGGCGCGCTGCGCGAACGCAACGAGGCGCTCGAGGCGGCGGACAAGGTCAAGACCGCCTTTCTGTCGCGGATGAGTTACGAACTGCGCACGCCGCTGACCTCGATCGGCGGCTTCGGCGAGATGCTGCAGGCGGGTTATGCGGGCGAGCTTCCGCCTGCCGCGCGCTCCTATGTCGATGCGATCATGGATTCGGTCGCGGTGCTCGGCCGCCAGATCGACAATGTGCTCGATCTGGCGCAGGGCGAGGCGGGGACGCTGGCGGTCGAACGCGCGCCGGTCGACGTCCGCGCGCTGCTCGGCAAGGCGCTCGCCGACGCGGCCCCGTTCGCCGAGACCGAAAAGATCGAACTCGTCGACAATCTGTCCGACAATCTTGGCAGTATCGAAGGCGATGCGCAGCGCCTGTCGCGGGTCGTTGGCGGATTGCTCGACAATGCGATCCGCTTCACCGCCCCGGCCAAGCGCAGCGGCGGGCGCGTACTGCTCCACGCCGACGGCGACGCGCGCGGAGTGGAGATCGTCGTGTCGGACAACGGCCCCGGCATGCCCGATGCGGTCGCCGCGGTGACGAAGGGACAGCAGGCGGGTACGCAGACCGGCGGCATCGGCCTCGCGCTCGCGCGCCAGCTCGTTGCCGCGCACGGCGGCACGATGGAGGTGCTCAGCGAAAAGGGACAGGGAACGCTGGTCCGCGTCACCCTGCCGCGGGGGATGTAGGGATGTCCTTGCCTGCGCAGATGAAAGATTCGCGCGAATGCGCAGAGATCGCAGAGAAGAAGATGGGATTCACGCGAAGACGCGAAGACGCGAAGAAGGAGCGCGGGGCCGACAGGCCCTTTATCATTTCGAATGTCTCGCCCGGACCCGACGAAGCAGCCAGAAAACCGCTACGCGGCAAACACTACATCTTCGCGTCTTCGCGTCTTCGCGTGAACCAAAAATCTCCGCGCCGCTGCGCGAATCCGTTGCAAAATCGCCATGCAATCCCGTCGCCCCTATAGTCTCGAAGATGCCGGCCGCATCGGCGCCGCCATCGGCGCCGCGCTGATGCCGGGCGATGTCGTGCTGTTGTCGGGGGATCTCGGCGCGGGCAAGACGACGCTGGCGCGTGCGATGCTCAAGGCGCGCGGTCTGGCGGGCGAGGCGCCGAGCCCGACCTTCGCGATCGTCCAGCCCTACGCCCCGCCCGAAGTCGATCTGCCGATCGCGCATGTCGATCTCTATCGCATCGAGGGAGAGGATGAACTGATCGAACTCGGCCTCGACGACTATCTCTATGACGGCGCGCTGCTGATCGAATGGCCCGATCGATTGGGGGCGCAGGCATGGGGCGACGCGCTGGCGCTGACGATTTCGGGCGGGGGCGATACGCGCGTCTTGACAGCGGAAGTGCCGCCCGCTTGGGAAGCGCGATGGCCGCTCCGATGATTCCGCCCGACCATGCGCCCGCCTTTCTTGCCGCGCATGGCTGGGGCGATGCCCGCATTCTGCCGCTCGCGGGCGATGCCTCGTTCCGCCGCTATTTCCGCGTTGTCGGGGAAGGGCGGCAGGCGGTGCTGATGGATGCGCCGCCGCCGCACGAAGACCCGCGCCCCTTCATCGCGGTCGCCGAATGGCTGTGCGAACAGGGGATGACCGCGCCCGCGATCCTCGCCCGCGATCTGGCGCAGGGCCTGCTGCTGATCGAGGATTTCGGCGATGTGCGGCTGCGCGAAACGCTCGACGCGCGCCCCGCGGCGGAGGCTGAATTCTACGCCGGGGTCACCGACCTGCTCGTCCATCTGCACGCGCGCCCCGCGATGCCGGGGCTGCCCGTCCACGGCATCGAACAATGGCTCGACGAAGTGATGCTGTTCACCGATTGGTACTGCCCTGCGCTGGACCTTGCCGTCGATCGCGACGGATTTCGCGCGGCGTGGCAAACGGCGCTGGCGCCCGTCGAACAGGACGGCCTGCCGCGCGTCACCGTGCTGCGCGACTTTCATGCCGAAAATATCATGCTCGTCGATGGACGCAGCGGCATTGAACATTTCGGTCTGCTCGATTTTCAGGACGCGCTGGTCGGCCACCCCGCCTATGACCTCGCCTCGGTGCTCGAGGATGCGCGCCGCGACGTGACCCCGACGGTCGAGGCGGCAATGCTCGATCGCTATGTCGCTGCGACGGGACAGGGCGCGGCTTTCCGTGCCGCCTATTGGGCGCTCGCGGCGCAGCGCAACACGCGCATCCTGGGCGTTTTCGTGCGTTTGTGGAAACGCGACGGCAAGCCCGGATACCGCCAGTTCCAGCCGCGCATGTGGGGTCTGCTCGAACGCGACCTCGCGCACCCGGCGCTCGCGCCGGTGAAAAAATGGTTCGACGACAATGTGCCCGCCGCCAAGCGCGCGGCGGCGTGGAGCGAGTGAAGGCATGACCGCGACGATCGAAAGCGCGATGGTGATGGCGGCGGGGATCGGCAAGCGGATGCGCCCGCTCACCGCGACGCGGCCCAAGCCGCTCGTGCGCGTGGCCGGCAAGCCGCTGATCGACCATAGCCTCGACCGGATCGAGGCGGCGGGGATCAGCCATGTCGTCGTCAACGTCCATTATCTCGCCGACGCGCTCGAGGCGCATCTCGCGAAGCAGAAGCGATCCTTCACCCTGGCGGTGTCGGACGAACGCGGCGAACTGCTCGAAACCGGTGGCGGCATGGTCAAGGCGCTGCCGCTGCTCAAGGGCGACCCGATCCTGATCGTCAACAGCGACAATATCTGGACCGACGGGCCGCAGGACAGCATCCGCAATCTGGCGCGCCACTGGGACGGCGATCGGATGGATGCGCTGCTCCTCGTCATCCGTCAGGCGAGCGCGACGGGACACGGCGGCAAGGGCGATTTTCACATGGACCCGAGCGGCAAGCTGTCGCGGCGCAAGCCGGGCCGGGTCGCACCCTTCGTCTATACCGGCATCCAGCTCATTTCGCCGCGCCTGCTCGTTGGCGCGCCTGATGGACCCTTTTCGACGAACCTGTTGTGGGACCGCGCGATCGCGGCGGGGCGGCTTTATGGTCTGTCGCATATGGGGCAATGGTTCGACGTCGGAACCCCCGCCAGCATTGCACCGACCGAAGCGGCGCTGAGCGAAGTTTGACACGGATCGTCATCCCGGCGAAGGCCAGGATCTCGCCGGTGCGTCATGGCGATAGGGAGAGATCCCGGCCTTCGCCGGGATGACGAAGGAATCCTGATGGCTGTGATCGGCCAACCCACCATCTATTCCATCCCGATTCATCGGGCCTTCGCCGACGCGCTCGCCGCCGGGGTGATCGCGCGCTTCGACGACGGCGCGCTGGGGCTGGCGCAGGGGCTGATCCTGCTGCCGAGCAATCGTGCACGCAGCGCGGTGCAGGCGGCGTTCGTCCGCGCGGGCGGGCAGGGGCTTCTCATGCCGCGGCTGGCGGTGATCGGCGACGCCGATCTCGATGAATCGGTCGCGCTGGCGCTTGATGCGATCGACGACGATCCGCTGCCGCCTGCCATCGATCCGCTGCACCGGCGCCTGCTGCTCGCCGAGCTGATCGAGCGGCATACACCGCCGGGCGAACCGGCGATCACGGGCGCGGCGGCGTTCCAGCTCGCCGATGGGCTGGGCCGCGTGATCGACCAGCTTCATTATGAAGAGGTGTCGGTTTCGGCGCTCGTCGACCTCGATCTCGGCGCCTTTGCCGACCATTGGCGGGCGTCGCTGTCGCGGCTGCGGCTGCTGGTCGATGAATGGCCGGCCGCGCTTGCCAGGACGGGTGCGATCGACCGCGCGGCGCGCCGCAACTTGCTGCTCGATCGCGTCGCGGCGGGGTGGCGCGCGGCGCCGCCAGCGCGCTTCGTCGTCGCGGCGGGCGTTACCACCGCTGCTCCTGCCATCGCGCGGTTGCTCCGCACCGTGGCCGATATGACGCGCGGCATGGTCGTGCTGCCCGGGCTCGATCAGGTGATGGCGGCGGATGAATGGGATGCGCTCGGCCCGACGCGGCCCGATGCGGATGACGACCGGCGCCCGCTCGAAACGCATCCGCAATATCATCTGAAGCTGCTGCTCGATCGCATGGGCGTTGCTCGTGACGAAGTGCAGCCATGGGATGCCGCATCGCCGCACGATGGCCCCGAAGCACGGACGCCCTTCGCGTCGCTGCTCTTCGCGCCCGCGGACTACAGCACCCAGTGGCAGGCGGCGGGCGATCTGTCGGCGGCGGTTGCCGGCCTGTCGGGCGCTGTTTTTGCCGACGACGGGCAGGAGGCGCAGGGAATCGCCCTGCTGATGCGCGAGGCGATCGAGACGCCGGGGCGCACCGCTGCCCTCGTCACCCCCGACCGCGCGCTCGCCGAGCGCGTCGCCGCCGCGCTGACGCGCTGGGGCATCAGCGTCGATGACAGCGCCGGCCAACCGCTGTCGCGCACCGCGCCGGGCGCGCTGTTGCTGCTGCTTGCCGAACTGGCTGCTGTATTCGATCCGGTCGCGCTGGTGGCGCTGCTCGGCCATCCGCTCGTGCGCGCGGGAGGCGAGCGCACCATGTGGCTCGACGAGGTGCGGCGGCTCGACCTGACGTTGCGCGAGCCCGGACTGCTTCCGGGATGGGACGGGGTGAGCGCGCGCATCTCGTCGTCGCCCCCGCGTAGGCGGGGGCCGTCGTCGGTCTTGCCCGGCGATGACCACGAAGACAGCCTGAGGCCCCCGCCTTCGCGGGGGCGACGGAGTGATGCAGAGGCGCTGCAAGGCTGGTGGGATGAGCTTTCCAAGGAACTCGGTGCCGTGCTCGCGCCCTTCGCGGCCGGGCCGGTGCCGCCCGCCGACCTGCTCGCGGCGTTGCAGCGCGCAGCCGAATGGCTGGCGGGCGACGCGGTGTGGGCGGGGCCGGCGGGCCGGATGCTCGCCGAATTGTTCGATCAGTGGGCGCTGGCGCGCGGCGCCGGGCCGGCGCTGGTCGATCCCGCCGATTTTCCCGCAATGCTTAGGCAATTGCTCGGGCAGGCGAGCGTGCGTCCGCCCTATGGCGGGCATCCGCGCCTGTTCATCTGGGGCTTGCTCGAGGCGCGGTTGCAGCGCGCCGACCTGATGATCCTCGGCGGGCTCGACGAAGGGCGCTGGCCCGCCGCGACGCAACCCGACCCGTGGCTCGCGCCCGGCATCCGCCGTCTGCTCGGTCTTGCCGCGCCCGAACGGCAGCAGGGGATGGCGGCGCATGATTTCGCGGGCGCGCTCGGAGCCGGGAGAATCGTCGTGACGCGCGCGCAGCGCAGCGGCGGCGATCCCGCGGTTGCTTCGCGCTTCTGGCTGCGGCTCGCGGCGCTCGCGGGCGAGCTTCCCGAACCCGCACCAGGCGGGGTGCCGCTCACGCGCCTCGCCGCCGAAATCGATCTGCCGCCGGGCGGTACGCAGCCCGCCGGTCGTCCAGCGCCGCAGCCGCCCGCCGCCGACCGTCCGCGCCGGATCAGCGTCACCGGCGTCGACAAGCTCGCACGCGATCCCTTCGCCTTTTACGCCGACCGCATGCTCGGCCTCTCGGCGCTCGATCCGTTGAGTGCCGCGCCCGATCCGCGCTGGCGCGGTACGCGGGTGCATAAATTGTTCGAAGATTGGGTGCGCGGCGGCGCGACGCGCGAGGCTTTCGAAGCGGAACTGGCCGCGCTCGCCGCCGATCCGGCGCTCGACGGGCTTGCGCGCGCCTTCTGGCTGCCGCGTATCCAACCCGCGCTGCGCTGGGCGGCGGCGCAGGTCTGGGAGGCCGATCGCAAGCCCGTCGCGGTCGAAGCGCGGGGCGAACGGACCGACGACGGCATTACGCTGCATGGCAAGGCCGACCGCATCGACCGCGGCCCTGATGGCCTTGCCATTATCGACTATAAATCGGGCGGCGCGCCGAGCGCGCAGGCCGCCGCCGACGGGCTCGACAACCAACTCGGTCTGCTCGGCCTGCTTGCGCGCGAAGGGGCGATGGAGGGCATCGATGCCGCCCCCGTTGTGGCGCTCGAATATTGGAGCTTGCGTCCGGACCGCCGCGCCGACGGTGCGGGGCGGATTTCGAACAGCTATGGCTCGCGCAGCACGCTCAAGACCGCTGAGGCGGCGATCGACCATGCCGCCGACACGCTGACCCGGCTGGCGCACGACTATCTGCTCGGCGACGCGCCCTTCGTGCCCGGCGAGGGCGGCGGCTACGGCGATTATGACCAACTCATGCGCCGCGACGAATGGTTCGGGCGCGGTGAGGACGGACTGTGAGCAGAAGCGCCGGCCTCGCCACCCTCGACCCGCGGCAGGGCGCCGCCGCCGATCCCGAAAGCCATGTCTGGCTCGGTGCATCGGCGGGGACCGGCAAGACGCAGGTGCTGTCGGCGCGCGTGCTGCGGCTCATGCTCGACGGCGTTTCGCCGCAGGCGATCCTGTGCATCACCTTCACCAAGGCGGGCGCTGCCGAAATGGCGCACCGCATCCACGAACGGCTCGCGACCTGGGTGCGGATGAGCGACGGCGATCTGCGGCTCGATCTCCACGCGCTGGGGCTCGACTGGGAGCGGCCGGGGCTGATGACGCGCGCCCGGTCGCTGTTCGCGACGGTGATCGACAGCCCCGGCGGCGCGATCCGCGTCCAGACGATCCACAGCTTCTGCCAGACCTTGCTCGCCAGCTTCCCGCTCGAGGCAAAGCTGCTCCCCGGCTTTCGCGCTATCGAGGAGGATGAAGCAGCAGCGCTCAAGCGGCAGATACTCGGTGACCTGCTCGAGCATGATCCCGACCGCGAGGCGCTGCGGGCGGTTGCGGCGATGCTGTCGCGGCGGCTGGGGCAGGAATCCGCGCTTGCCTTCCTGTCGAGCTGCGCCGCGGTCTTCGGCGGTCCGCGCGCGGCGCTGCCCCCGGCGGCGCATGATCTGCGCGCGGCGTTCGACCTGCCGGGCGGCGATCCCGATGCATGGCTTGCGGGCGAGATTGCGGGCGGGGCGATTTCCGACGCCGATATCAAGGCGGTCGCGACCAGCGGGGCGGCGTGGGGAACCAAGACCGGCGAGGCTTGTTCGGACAAGATGGTCGGCTGGCTCATCGCCGATGCCTCGGCGCGCGCCGCGATGCTCGATGAACTGCTCGGCTGTTTCCTGACCGGCAAGGGCGAGCTGCGCGCCGATTTTGCGGGCGACAAGGGCCGGATGACCGATTGTGCCGACAGCGCCGTGCACATCGTCGATGCCGCCGGGCGGCTGCGCGCCACCGCCACCGCGATGCGCGTCGCCGACGATCTCGCGGCGGGGTGGAAGCTTGGCGCGCGCTTTGCCGAAGCCTATGCGCTCGCCAAGCGCGAGGCGGGTCTTGCCGATTTCGACGATCTCATCACGCTCGCCGGGACGCTGCTACGAGTCAGCAGCTTCGGCGAATGGGTGCGCTTCAAGCTCGATCAGCGCACCGACCATATCCTCGTCGATGAGGCGCAGGATACGAATATGCGCCAGTGGGGCATTGTCCTGTCGCTTGCCGAGGAATTTTTCGCGGGCGTCAGCGCGAAGGACGACCGGCTGCGGACGCTGTTCACGGTCGGCGACCGCAAGCAGGCGATCTTCGGCTTTCAGGGCACCGAGCCCAAGGCGTTCGCGACCGCGCGCGACATGTTCCACGCGCTGGGTGAGATGGGCGGCCAGCCCTTCCGCCAGGTCGATCTGGTTTCCAACTATCGCTCGACGCCCGCGGTGCTCGACGTCGTCGACCGCTGGCTCGGCGACGGCGGGACGAGAGCGATGGGGCTCGACGGCGAAGAGCCGCCCCACCGCCCGTTTCGAAGCGCCCAAGCCGGCCAGGTCGAACTCTGGGCGCCGCTGCCCGTCGGCAAGGCGATCGATGCCGCAGCCGCGGAGGACGGCGGAGACGAGGGGGACGGCAGCGCCCCCGCTTCCGATCCCGCCTCGATGCGGTTGGCCAAGGCGATCGCGGGCGAGGTGCAGGACTGGATCGCGAACGGCAAGGACGGGCGTCCCGTGGCGCCGGGCGATATCATGATCCTCGTCCGCCGACGCCGCGATCTGGCGGCGCGGATCGTCGCGCGGCTTCAGGCGCTGCACGTCCCCGTCGCGGGCGTCGACCGCTTCGCGCTGACCCAGCCGCTCGCGGTGCAGGATCTGATCGCCGCGATGCGCTTCGCGGTGCAGCCGCTCGACGATCTCAACCTTGCCGCACTGCTCGTCTCGCCGCTGCTCGGCTGGACGCAGGACGACCTCTACGCGCGCAGCGCAAAGCGCGGTCGCGCCGCCATATGGGAACATCTGCGCGCGCACGAAGACGCGATGCCGCCCGCGACGATGGCGGCGCTGCGCGCGCTGCTCGGCATGGCCGATTTCACGACCCCTTTCCGCTTTCTCGAAACGGTCCTCTCAGGACCGATCGACGGACGGCGCAAGCTGTACGCGCGGCTGGGGCGCGAGGCGCGCGACCCGATCGACGAACTGCTGAGCCAAGCGCTGGCGTTCGAGGCGCGCGAAACCGTGTCGCTACTCGGCTTTCTGACCCGGATCGCGAGCAGCAGCGCCGATATCAAGCGCCAGACCGAAGCGCGCAGCGACGTCGTGCGCGTGATGACGGTGCACGGATCGAAGGGCTTGCAGGCGCCGATCGTCATTCTCGCCGATGCGACCGACGATGCCGCGATCGGTCATCGTCCCTTCACCGTCGATGTCGCCGCCTGGGAAAAGCTGCCCGTCTTCGCGATGCCCGCCGACGAGCGGCAGGGTGCGCTGGCGCAGGCCTATCAGGACGCGGCCGATGCCGCGGCGCAGGAGCATTGGCGGCTGTTCTACGTCGCGATGACCCGCGCCGAAGAGATGCTGATCGTCGCGGGCGTTACCAAAAAGCCCGACCTGTCGGTGCCCGAGACGAGCTGGCACAGCGCGGCCGCGGTGGCGCTGGAGGGGCTTGGTTGCGATTGGGAGGATGCGGGGCCGCTGTGGGGCCGCCGCCGTGTCCACCGCGTCAATGATGGCAAATGGGCGCGCAGGGATGCGGCCGTGCGCGCCGCACCGCCGCCGCTCGCGCTGCCCGCCTGGACCCACGCCCCGGCGCCCGAGGAGGCGCGCCCGCCGCGCCCGCTCGCGCCCTCGGCGCTGGGCGAAGATGATGTCGCGGTGCCGCCGCAGGGTTCGGCGCGCGTCGCGGCGGTAACGCGCGGCCTGCTGCTCCACGCGCTGTTCGAACGCCTGCCGCCGGTCGCGACCGATAGGCGGCGCGCGGCGGCGCTGCGCTGGCTCGCGGCGCAGGCACCGATGCTCGACGATGCGGCGCGTATGGCGATGGCGGACGAGGTGCTCGCCATCCTTGATGATCCGGCGCACGCCGCGCTTTTCGGCCCCGACAGCCTGGCCGAAGTACCGCTCTCGGCGGTGGTCGACGGCATGGTCGTGGCGGGGATCGTCGACCGGCTGCGCGTGACCGACGACGCGGTGACGGTGATCGATTACAAAACCGGGCGGCGGATACCCGGGAGCGCGTCCGATGTCGCGCCCGCCTATCTGCGCCAGATGGCGGCCTATCGCGATGCGCTGGCGGTCATCTTTCCGGGCCGGCGCGTCGAAACGGCGCTGCTCTATACGGCGGGACCGCGCTTCATCGCGCTCGACGATGCCGTGCTGGCACCGCACAAGCCCGGCTTGCTTGCCGCCAAGGCGAATTTGCCGCCGCCGCCCCTTGAGCCGGACGCCCCGACGTCCTAGCTTGGCATCAACGATTTTTCAGAATTTCAGGAGTTCAGACGATGGCAACCAAGGCAATCACCGACGCCAGCTTTCAGGCCGATGTCCTCGACAGCGACACCCCCGTGCTCGTCGATTTCTGGGCCGAATGGTGCGGTCCGTGCAAGATGATCGGCCCGTCGCTCGAAGAAATCTCGAACGAACTCGCCGGCAAGGTGGTGATCGCCAAGCTGAACATCGACGACCATCCCGACGCGCCGAGCAAATATGGCGTGCGCGGCATCCCGACGATGATCCTGTTCAAGAATGGCCAGATCGCCGACACCAAGGTCGGCGCCGCACCGAAGAGCGCGCTCAAGGGCTGGCTCGAAGGCGCGCTTTGATACAAATCGTCGCCCCCGCCTTTGCGGGGGTGACGTTTCTCGGAAAACTCAGCTCCGATAGTCGGCGTTGATGCTGATATAGCCGTGGGTCAGGTCGCAGGTCCAAACGGTCGCGCGCCCGTCGCCGAGGCCGAGGTCGGCGCCGACTCGAATGTCCTGGCCCTTCAGATGCGCCGCAACGGGGCCCTCGTCATAGCCGTCGACGGGTAGCCCGTCCTTCGCGACCCAATGGTCGCCGAAGCGGATTGCCAGCCGGTCGCGGTCGGCGGGTTCGCCCGCCTTGCCCACCGCCATCACGACGCGGCCCCAATTGGCATCCTCGCCCGCGATCGCGGTCTTGACCAGCGGCGAATTGGCGATCGACAGCGCGACGCGCTTGGCGC
>ERZ781399.513-NODE-513-length-46513-cov-4.075660_pt1 | contig 46513 bp, 52 predicted proteins | sample MGYA00511014_ERZ781399 | MGnify/ENA primary metagenome ERZ781399 (study PRJEB29847, sample SAMN06458254) | wastewater metagenome | isolation source: Wastewater bioreactor | place: South Africa: Cape Town | study: EMG produced TPA metagenomics assembly of the...
GTTTGGGTAAATTTTTGGTTCATTTGTTGATTTGCTTTTTTTTTCTTCTATTATCTTCATGTTAAATACACATAGATGTTAGATAGAAATACGAGTGAACAATATATATCGAGATATCTATGTGTATGTTATACTTCAAATGAAAACTGTACAATCGATATGAAAAAAAAAATAGATCACAAAAATGAAAAATGAAAAACGAAGACATATATATGTGTGTATATGTAACTAGTTACAGTCATGATACTTGATCGTCATTATCACTATTGTCAGTCGATGAAAGTGTTATAATTTCAATATCAGATGTTTGCGATGATGAACGTTTACTGCGTTTAGCACGACGATGTTTAGTATTACATGTCGATGATGACGATGTTGATGGTGATCTTGATCTTGATCTTGATGATGATGATAGAACCGATGTTGTCGAACTATTAGTTCGTTTTCGATTTGAATATTTTTCATTCGTATCTGATAACTGATCATCAACAACTTGAGCAAAATCTTCCCAATTCGATTCATCATTATTTGTTGATATAACAGGTGATGGCGATGAATGAGCAGAAGATGATTGACTAAGACTTGTTATTAGTTGTTGAAGATGAAGATTCTCTCTATCTTCTTCCATTTCATCTTCTTCATGATTATTATCATCATCATCTTGTTCGGGTAAATCATTTTCATCTTCACTTTCACTACCTGATGAAAGAACTATACAATCACTTTCATTCGATTGACGACGAGATTCTAAAAATCATAATAATAATAATAATAATAATAGAAATATGAATATTTATTTTTCTATTCATACTTGTTGAAGAATTATGTGATGAATCAATATCTTGATGTTTATCCGAATGTGAATTCTCATGAACATCAACTTTTTCTTGTTTGATATTATCAAATATATATTGACAATTAGTCGGCGAATTGATTTCGACTGTTGAACAATTTGGTGGTACATTGGAAAGAATTGTTTGTAAATGTTCGTCAATACGTAATGAATCGAACGATGCTGATTTTTTACATATCGGACAAGTCCATTGAAGACGTCGTTCATTCATTTGTAAGAACGCTCGTAAATCAAAACAAGTCATATGTGAACATAAGGACGATTTAGCTGGTTGAGTAATAATCGATTGAGTTATAGGACATATTAGTGAAACACGATGTTGTGTTGTCATCAAGCCTAAATCTTCGATTTCAATGTCACTATCATCTTGATCCGTTTTATTTGAATAACGTTCACGTTTAAGAATCGAGTCGAACAGTGTTTCTAATGAAACGCAATGAACTAAGTGCACGGCTAATGTATATGCTTTGGGTAGATTTTTAAAAGACATCGTCATCGGAGATTGTATCCATGTAAACGAAAGAGTATTCGTTGAATTTGGTTTGAGAATGATTTTATCTGTGATATCAGTCGGAAATAAAATTGAATGAGCTGATGCACCGATTTGTTTCGAAATATTATTATTAATAACAGGTTGATTCTAAAAATTCGCAAAAGATTTACATTTGAAGAAAAAAAAAGCAATTCTCAATCTATTTACATTGCATTGAACGAATAAATAAGGTGGCAGAACGTCATTATGTCGTTCATTGAGAATTGTTGGCGCAATTCGAAGAAAGACCTTCGCAGAATTCTTTCGTATTAGATCAATATCGGTTTCATTGAGAATGAATCTTAACGGCGAAAAAGCTTGCCAATCAATCGGCATATTTGAACATTCGATTGTTCGCATTTTTTCGAAAAATGGAAGATGAACAAATTGTACATGATTAGCCGGAGGTAGAACTTCCAATGGCGGCGTCTGTGGAAGTACTATGGGTTGATGTCGTGCAGCTGCTGCTGCTGACGATGGTGTCGTTGATGAAACTTGAAGTGAACGAGATGAACGGGAACGTGTTGTATTTATCTGATGAATTTTATTTGCTAATTGAGGTGTAAAATTAGTGTTGATGAGAATTTTACAACGTTGAAGTAGATCACGTTTATTTCCTTGACGAGTAACATTTGCATAATCGAGTAGAGCCTAAAAACGAATTTTTTGTTTTTCTACTCAAAAACATTAATGATTCATTGAAAAGTTTACTTGTAATTCTGAAACACGATAGTTTTTAATTGCGTCAAGTGCATTCGCTCTTGCTTGTGAACTTGTTGATGAATTCATAGTAAGTTTAATCGAAGCATGGATAAGAAAAAAAAACGTCTCAAATAAAAATCTTTGTGTAACGGGTAGGAATTTGTCTAAGTCAGTCAGGAAAAATCCACAGAAAGAGAGAAAAAATGTTCTTAATGGATGATCGAAACTTCATTCGCTACTATCAATAGATGTTAACACGGACGATTCTAGCGACAGAGTTTGTCGCTAAAAGACAATTTCAATAGAAACATTTTTCAATAATTCAATTTCATTTGGTAATAAAAAAGAAGATTTTCTTCGAATTTTAAATCGATTCTTCGAATGTCAATGAATACAATGTCATCTAGTGGTATCTATCGTTTTCATACAAATTTGATTGTCAAACTGAAAAGAAAGAAAAAAGGTAGACTTAGAAGATTTCACTCAATGACTTTATTAAGCTTCATATATTCATTTATTGAGTATCGAAATCAAAACAATTATTCAATTAATTCTTTACGTTTGTAGAGCGAGTGTACTATTTCATTTGTTTATCTCAATGAAATATAATCTATCAAAAATGAATCGTCAGTTTTTTGGCTTTTGCATCTTCCATTAATTAATTATTCGTCTAACATTTCTCCTCTCTATGTCTATTATAATCAACAAATATGTACAAAAAAAACTGTTTCTTTTTTATAATAGTTATAAACCACTGGATTATGCAAATTTTCATTTGAGAATATATTGACACATTGTGATATCATAAATCAAGAACGTTTCGTTTTTTTTTTGTTTTAGTTTTATACTTTAATTTATGTAAATACGAATGTGAATGTTTGACGATAGTATGTTAACAAATATCATCCAAAGATAAATGATCGTTTGTTGTTGTCTAATAATCCATTCGATTATGCTTATCACTATCGGTTTGGAAAAGGTCATTTTCTAATAATGGATTTGTTGACATAAGAAAACGAGAGATTTGGTCTGTCTTTCTTTCTTTTGTTGCAATGCTCTAATCTTTTTACACATTATGATTATTAAATAAATAATAAAAAAAAGAAAACGAACCCAAAGATGAAACTTTCTTTTTTTTTTATTTAGCTTCTTAATTAGCATTTCATTGACTTGAAATCTCATAATTTCATCTCCTTTTCTTCTTCTTCTTTCTAATAGAATTGTACGACTTCTCTTCTATTGTCTGATGTCTACCAATATGCATATGCATCAAATGATGAGATATTGACACTAATCAGGCATAGAAAAAAAGGCTCTCTGTTGCTGCTGCCATGTCAAAGCAGTAATATTTTTCTACTCGTACATACATACAAGGAATATCATAATGAATAAGATGAGAAATGAAAAGAATTACTTTGCAATAATCGTTGTAGTCTAAAAAAACATCAACAAACAATCAAACTTGCAATTCTCTACTGCTGCTGATTATTTGTCGTCTTCTTCTTCTTCTTCTCTTCGTTTTTTCTTTCTATTTCTGTTTGTTAGCAAGTTTTTGTATCTTTTCCTCTGGTATGCATGCGTTCTATATTTTCAAGCAATATGAATCAAGAAAAACATTATGATGATGAGAATCCTTGCACATCTTCACACATTTCTTTCTTTCTTTCCCTTTAGTTTCTCTTTATTATTAGTTTTTTTTCTTTCTTTTCACTCTCGTTTTCTTCGTTCTTTCGCTTTGTATTCATGTCAAAAATCTTAATATAGACCGACCATAGGCCACTCGATCTTCAACTTCGTCTAATAATCATCCAGACTCGATTATCCAACTTGTAGCATACAGAGATATACTTATATAGCTTTGTAATTCAAAGAAAATGCCAGTAACTAATTTGTCTGAATATGATGTTTGATTGTTATCGACTAGCAGAACTGAAACAGAAGTTTTTCAGTAACGTTGTCAACAAAGTAAACGTCAAACAGGAGATGATTTTTTTTCTTTTTTTTTTTGTTGCTCTGCACACTTTCCTTATTATTCTCGTCAACGAGCACGCATTTTCTCTTTTCAAGTAGATGTAGTGCGTGCATGTTGCATGGCATGAAACAAAGAATTAAGATGTGACGAAGACAATTTACTTGTCAAAAAAAGCTGACTCAATCGGCTGGTGTCATTGATTTTCGTTGCTAGTTCTGTTTCGTCATTTATTCACATCTTTTTTCGATTTTCAAAAGCCTACAAGTATCTATTTAATATATATATATAGATAGATAGATAGATAGATATGTGAGTATTTGTGCGTGCGTGCGCATGTCTCTAATAAAGAAATGATAGAGAAAAAGAAACTAGATAGATGATTGTAGACGACATAGAATAGTAAACGACGAAAAAAAAGAAAAAGAAAAAAAGGAAAGAGAGAGAGAGAGAGAGAAAATGGAAGAAGGAGAAAACACACTCGCACCTCTCAATGCTGAATAATGATGAAACGAGCGCAAACGACAGGAAGAGAGCACGAGAACACACAACACCTTTCAATTCTCTCTTCGATCGCACAGTCAGAGAACGACCTTTTCTTCTATTCTCTTCTTTAACTCTTTCCCTCCTCTGTCTGATGATGATGATGATGGAGAATTTTATGTGCATGACCGTCGTTCGAGCGGACGTGTGTATCACTTTTTCCCTCTTTTTTTCTCTGCTGTACACAAATGAAAAAACAATTAAATTTTTTCTTTTAAAAAAGAAGAAAGAAAGAAAGAAAGAGTTACTTCTTTTAGCTAATGAAAACTAGAAATTCACATTTCAATATGTTTTCTTGATCTCCTCCTATTCAGATATAAATCGATATCACGAAACCAACATGCAAATGACAACGCCATCATCGGCTTACATTTTACCCGGACCAATACCGTCATTAAATGCGAAATCAACATTAATGAAACAAACATTATTACCTCCTCCACCACCACTGCCACCCTCATCAGCAGCAATTCATGCTATTCATCATCATGCTGCTCAACATCCGTTACATCGATCTCCGGCTACATTACAATCTCATCCAGCCTATTCGAGAATAACATCTAATGGTGATACATTTCAACCATTGACAATAGCGAGTACTAATAACGGTACTTCATTGTTGACAACAAATCATAATAATAATAATAATAATAATAATACATCAACCGTATTGACATCGAATATCAATGATGATAACAGCGGAGGAAATAGCAGTACAAGTGGCGGTTCTAGTGGACACAGTCTTTCGCAAAGTATGGAGTCAATTAACAACATTGGTTTAACAGATGACGAGGTAAGAACAATGAAAACAAAAGGAAACTAGTGACTAAGAATGCAGATTCTTAATTGTATATAGACATATGATTAGATGCCTATCTTTATACATTAGTAACAATAAGAGGATCACCACCTGGCACAATTCGATTTTTAATTGTTCTGGCTCTAATTTGTTTATCTTATAGTCTGTCTTCCTTTTGTTCTTTATCTTCTTTATCATGTTCTTCGTCTTCTTTTGCTCAAACTCATCATCATTTCTATCTATATGCATACACACATGACAAGATTCTAATCATCGATAATCGATTCAATAGTAGTAACAATATTCTTGTAAATATAAGATAAATCTTCAAGATGTATTAAGCTTGTTGTTGACGATGATCATATTTTTTTTCCTCATTTTGGACTCTCAATTATTTTCGGACAAAGTGACATTGTTCGGGAATAGTTATTCTTCTATCGGAGAGAACAGAACTACTAACTTTGTTAGTTTCCACTCCAAAATCATTGATGTTTTAATCAATCAGTCATCATCATTATTGTTCGCAAGATTGAATAATCAATTCGTAAATATTCAAACGATTTATGATGAGATCAATCTCGAAACCGATCTTTTTATCATTCATGTTTGTCCCCAATCAACAAATGAAGAGCAGGAAAAAAGAAGAAGAAAAGAATACATCTAATCTGTTACTAATAATAAACTAAACAAGAAAAGTAAAAACGAATATTTAATAGACATGCAAAGCATGCATAGAAAAACGTTGCAACTAAACTAATTTAAAGGTTTTAGTCTGAGAAGAAAGAAGAGTTTTTTTTTCTTTAACATTCTCGTTGAGTTGTCCGTGTCTAGATTCGTTGTTTTTTTTATATTCTGCTCTCGTGTTTTTTGTTTGTCAAAGGACGAACGATGCAGATGTTGCCAATGTTAGCCTATGGACCTACGAGCAAGTAAGACAAGAATAGATGCAGGACATTAACCTTTTCGTTCCTTGGTCATATATATATATATATACTTTTCTCCTCTTGATATGATGATTTTGTTCATTGTTCAAGAGAAACCTTTGACTATGTAAATATATACATATTTGTTTCTTCTAATAAAGAAAGAAAATGATTAAACATCGAAGTGTGTGTGCGTGTGTAGAAATCTGTGACGAATATTCATGCACGATTGATAAAACTAATGCATTCGACATATTAGATTACAAAAAACATCGTCAGTCTATACAATTAATAGGCTCGAAGACGGAAGATTCGATGAAGTATAGCCTAATTGTTGGAGCGCACAGCTGTTCTCTGTAATGATTGAGTAAATGTAGAGAAACTACGAAAGAAAGTAAAACGTGATAAGTAATAAAGATATAGCTACACGATATATCTTGACTAAGCAACGACGACGAAGAAGAAGAAGACGAAATCGATTTTGCACTTGCCCCTAACGCAATTCACACGTACAGCGATCTCATTTTTTTCCGGTCTCATCATCATTACTATTATTACACAAGAGAACTATTTATCTCAAACACATCAAATCGATATAAGAGAAGAAAAAAAAAAGAGACGAAGATGAGCAGTAATGATATAGTTAAATGAAGAAAAAAGAAACTAAAATTTCGACTTTCTTTCCTTTTGGCATTTCGCCCGGAAGATATACATTTAGTTGTGAATAATAATAATAATAGTCATACTTTTTTGACTTTATTTCAATCATCGAGAAAAAAAAGAAAAAATAATAAAAGTTAAAGCAAACACGAAGAAGAAAAGATACGGGCAATGATTGTAGCCGTACTGTTGCTACTAGAAGACACTTGTCGAATTGTCGAGTGGTTGAGAGTCGAGAAAAGAAGAAAACGAAGATGAAGTATAATGAAACAATAGCCGGCACGTTGCTTTTGATTTTACTGACTGAAATTGACACTAACTCGTAGCTGTTTTACCTTTCGGCAATATTTTACTTTGAAATAAAAATATAAAAGAAAAGTTCATTTATATGATTGAAAGAAAACGAGACGAACAATCTAAGTCATATGGAATTATAATTGTAGTACATGAGAAAGAGAAAAAAACGGGAAAAAAGGAGAGAAGATACTCTCGTTTTGTTCTTTGATACAATCATACAATGAAGTAACTAGCACACAAAAGAAAAAAAACTATATAGTTACTCTGATAATTCCATTTATCTAGCCTTTCGTCTTTTTCTCTCTTTCTCTATACGTATTTGTTCTCTTCTGTTTCTTTCTTTTTTTATATTATAAATGGAAATATAAGTTAATATACATACATACATACAAATCAGAAAGCAGAAATAACATACAGATTCTCGACATAACAAAAAAAAAGAGAGAAAGTGTGTCTCATTTTTCGTGTTATTAATCATGGAATCACTTATACTCAATGGAGATACGAATAGTACTGTGAATGGTACAGATACTAGGTAAGATCCTTGGAAATAAAATAGAAGTGACTATTAGATAATCTTCATTTCATTTTCTCATTCTTTTCGCACATTATTGAAATATCATTTATGATCGATATCAGTATGACCTTGTTTTTATCTGGTCAATATGATATAAATGTTCTTCCATTTGTTTTCTTCGTCTTCTTTTGTACATTGATCGAAGACATTTTTTATATGGAGCAAAAATTATGAGAACAATATTTCTTTCGTTTTCTTTTTCTCTTCAATGATCTTTACCAAATTGTCTATGACATATTAGAAGAGATAATTATTCTATGCAGTCTGACAATATTATTCGAATACAATTAAAGAGACAAATAGTTATCGTCTTCTTCTTTTTTTCTTTTCTATGTGTGTGTCTTAACGAGTTTATTGATGATGATAGTAATCGTAGTAATAAAAAAAAGCCAATAACAACTAGCCGTTCGAATTGCATTTCATTGAAATATTGACATCGACTGGTATGAAAATCGATCGATTCCGTTAAATGTCAATGTAAACAAAAATGAGATCGTTGTACGAATATGTGAATAAGTCAAACATCTATCATTAAAACAGATGCGAAATATACACAAAGTATAGATAGAGATCGATTTTCGAATTCGTTTCGTTCCATTGAGAAAAAATTCATTAATAAATATCAAGTGTTCGAAACTTATCAATTGACTATTCGACCGTTGTTTGAGGCAAGTTTTCTTCTTCTTCTTCTTCTTCTTCGTTTTTCATTCTACCTGAATAAGAAAAAAAGTGTTTCCGATTACGGACGACCATTAGGTGGCAGTCACTTGAGGATACATTAAACTTTTTTTTTCTCTTTTTCTTCTGCAAGTATGACAAGTGATCGAACCATTCCTTCGTTCCGATCGATCACCTCTCTTACTTTTTCCCAATTGACTTCCGGTTTCAGCAACTTTTCTTCTTCTTCTTCGTCATCGTCGTTTTCCTTTCCATCTATATATTCTTTTGATTGTGCATTTAAAAATTTTACTTTCTATTTTTCTACTACTACTTTTTATTCTTTTTTTCTTAATATTTTATTCGACGGAAGAAATATTTGAGTATCGAGGAAAAAGAAAGAAAGAAAATTAAGAAGAAGAAACTTTTCTATCGTTTTTCTTCTTCTCTTTTTTTCTCTCCGTTTTTTTTATTATATTGAAAATGAAGAGCGAGACTGAGCAATTGCATTTTTTTTGTTACTCCTCTCGCGTTACCTATTTAAATTGATATGATGATGCGACTACTACAGTGGTGGCGGTGGCAAACGACCGAATAACGCTACATACTTTTACTATCGTCCTCATTTTGAACATATATTTCTACTGATTGTTGTTTGAGGTGAATAGACACATAGAGAAGAAAGAGAAATACATACATACATATATAGCTACCAAAAAAAGAGAGAGAAAGAGTAGAGATTATTTTCGTTCGTGTGTCTGTATAGTTATCAATTCGTTCTATTATGTGCTGTCTATTATAGTCATTGCTACAAGATGAAAAGTTCGACTGATGAATTAAATGAAGTAAGTAAAAACCAAACTCATCCGATTTTCTTCACACACATTGAAGTTGTTTTTTTTGTGCAATTATACATTACTACACGTCTATGATCAGCACGTAACCCCCTATTTCCAGCACATTTAGAATCGATGGAGCTTGTATCTGCACTACGATCACCATTTACATTTGTATATATAAATATAAACACGATGAGCACTTATGAAAGTATAAACAGAAAATTCAGTTTTGTTTTGTGTCAAAAAAACTGAGAGAAAGAACCAATAGAATTTCGATCCGAATAATATATTCGACTGCTTTTAATTTTTGCTAATACGATCACTTGAATTCACTGCTTTGTTTGTGCGTGTGTGCATATGATTTGTTATTGCACTTGGTCAATTTAAGATAAAGCGAGCGTGTGAGAGAGAGACAAGGAGAAAAGTGAATAAATCTGGTAAATATCAATTGATTCCCTTGATAAACGCAAGTAGTCCCTCGTTAATGATTAAGAAAGAAAATCTTTCTATATACACAGATTGTTTCGTTCGAGCAAATGGATGGAAAAACAAAAACTTGAAGCCTAGTTGATATTAAAGAAAAAAGTTGATCGAGAAGAAAAATATGTGTGTGTGTTTTTTTCTTGTAGTAAAGTATCAATCAATCGACTTAATATGTCGATTGACGAATACTTAAACATGTGGCGATGATGACATCGAAATAGAACGAAGAAAAGCTTTTAGCCGAGCTGAGAAGAATATGACAATGTTATCACGCAATCGTATTTCGAACATAATTAGTCACGCTATCATTATTCTTTGTAAACGAAAGAGAGAGAGATCAGAAAAAGAAAATCTATATAAATACATCATTAGTGATTGTTCTAACAGATCAAAAAAAAGAATCAAGAAAGTTTCACTATATTCTAATTTAAGGACAAACATATACTAAAGATTCGTTAGTTAATCTATCACGAACAAAAAAGTCGAAACCGATAGATTTATTACAAACAAACAAAATATTAATTTTGATCTTCTCGTATTACGTGACCAATGGCATCACGAGCGAAGTAACCTTTTGATTTACAACGTTATTCGTTTCGATTTTATGATTTGAGAAATTGAATTTTTGAAAATGTCGACAAGAGAACACAAGAAGAATTTAATAGATTTGTTCTTTCGTGTTTTTTCTTCTCGCTCTTTCGATTTTATCGATTTAATAGCATAGCATCGAATATTGCTAGACATCAATGGCATATCTTTTTTTCTTTTTCTTCTTCTTCTTCTTCGTCAAGTATTGATCCATGAAATTCAATTAGTTCGAACAAAGACTCGATCAGTTTGTCTTTTCTTCGTCTTCGTTTTTTTCTTTTCGTCATCGAAGTCTGTTTTCTTTCTCTTCAACGTAAAAGCCATTTGAAGTGTGTATGTATTTGCACGACAATGGCATTGTCATCATCATCATCACCAACATCATTGTCGTGTAAATCAGAGGTGAGTCTAACCAGAAGCTGTAAATCCTATATTTCTTTTACATTGCTTTTATTTTTCTTTCTCTGGTTCGTTCTCTTCCCCCTTCGCATTCTCATCAACTAATTGAAAAGTACAAACATATACATGCACATCGACACACCTGATGCACATATGCAAGTTAGATCAACACACGCAACATCTCTTGTTCTTTCCTCATCTCCAATTGTAAAAACAAAAAATTTCTTTTTTTCTCTCTCTCTCTCTTTCTTTTTGCGTCTCTCCCTCTCTCTCTCTCGTTTTCTTCTAGTTGTCGTCTTTCTCTTCACATCATTACTCTTCATTTCTCAACTAGGAAAGAACTGTTCACTTCAAGTGTGTCACTCACTTGCTTTCTTTTTTTTCGAATTTCTTTCTCTTTCTTTCTCACTATTAATCAAAACATAACTAGATTTTCATCATCGTCATCACCTCAATTGTCATTCACACATATCAAGGAAATAGTTCCGATTAGAAATATCCAAACAGATAATTATAATAGAAATAATAATAAAAAAAAAACAGAACCGAGATGACACATGAAACATCAGTCGAGAGTGGAAATGCAACTATCAGCACGAATTCTTCTAATACCCGCAACAAAAAAGCACCTCGCACCAATAACGATAAGATGCATTTAGTTTACAGACGACCGGTATGTACTAACGAGATGTGATATTTGATCTTAATCATAACATGCGAAAGAAAATCATAATTATCAAAGAAAATTATCGCTTTTTTTTTCTTGTCTTTGTTCTAGGTTCGGACTTTATTCGTATCCGGTTTACCAATGGATGCTAAACCTCGAGAACTTTATCTTCTTTTTCGAGGATTTAAGGTAAGAGTTGTTCTTCAACATCGAACAATTAGTTCTTCAATCATGTTCATGTTATATGGACATCAATAAATATCTGATCTCGATAGTTTCGTTTTGTGTAAATTTGATTGACAGACAGACAGACAGAGAAGCGTTAGTCATTAGAGACTTGTCTATTGCTTGTTCAAATAGACAATTGAATAGGACAACTATGACCGTTACGGTAATCATGTAGTTTTGAATATTTCTATGTTTTTTAGGGCTACGAAGGCAGTCTACTTAAAGTAACAAATAAAAATGGCAAAAATTTATCACCTGTTGGATTCGTTACATTTGCCAATCGTGTTGATGCTGAGACAGCTAAACAAGAATTAACCGTAAGAAAATGAGTCGAAATTGACATAATTTCATATTTATTATTTTTAAAAGGGAGTTCGATTCGATCCTGATCTTCCAGCAACACTTCGACTTGAATTTGCTAAATCCAATACCAAAGTTCAAAAACCTAAACATCCAGCACAAAATCCTCTTACAGCCGCAACTCAACAATTCATACAAATTCCACGTATGTCAAATTTCTATTTTCTTCTTCTTCTTCGTTTTCTTATTAAATATAATTCGTATTTTCAGAAGAACTTGGTGCCGCTTTCTTTCCAACTGAAGCTTGGGGTCAACCATTAACATTCGATCTAGGTCCAGCCGGTATCCATCATCCAGCTTTATTACATACAGCTCTTCATGGTCCTCCAATGGTAGGTTTTCTTTCGAAACGAAACTTTCTTTTTTTCTCATCATATCTCTATTCCATCTCAAGTTCTAAGATTCCTTCGTACATATATTATTTTAAATTGATGAGCTGTTAGAGTCTCTCTCTCTGTTTGTTTAATGTAAGTATCGATGTTTCGACAAGTATTTCATAAAAATTAGTCTACCGAGCAGACAACAATGAATGAATATCGAATCTATCCACATAATTAGACAATTCATACACTATCCACTGGCACGCGCATAGTGTCAATTTGTTTTGACTTCTTTTTTTATCCATATATATATATATACATTATGTATATTTTTACGTTTTTTTTCATAATCTCTATCCGACACAGCTCCAGACAAATAATTTCGTTCACATACACGCGCGCGTACACATTATTCATATCAAATAAAAATCGAAATTATCATCAATCTGACACAGGGGGCATATGAGAACTTGTATTTATTCTATTTTCACTCACAAAAACAAAAAACAACAATAAAAAAAACAGTTTTTCTTTGATATGATATTTACTTTTGGTGTGTATGTTCATCTCATGCAATAATGAAAGACGTTTGATTGCGCGCGCGCGTACGCATACTCATACAATCAATATAAAAATCTGTTTCTTTCTCTGTTTCGACATTTACGACTATGTTCGAATGCACAAATTTGCTTGTAACACAATTTCATTGCACATTATGAAAGACAAAAAAAAAACAACTCCGAATGCATCAAATATGTAAAAGGATATTTATTTTTGTGTCATTATCTAGAGTTTGGGTCATCCAATGCAAGCTACGACTGGTATGACGCAGATTCAGCAATCGAATCAAGCTGTAGCCGTTGCTGCTGCTAATGGACAATTGAATGGCGGTTGTTCAACAGTGTTTTTAACGGGATTTCCAGAACATGATTTTAAAAATATGTCATTTGCTTTGTAAGAATTGACTCCTCATTTTTTGTTTAAAAAAAAATAATAAATTCGAAGAAAAAAAAAGTAAACAAATACTAAATGAAATCCATCATTTTCAGACCTGGCAAAGCTCTTTGACAATCAGCGTGTGATTCACATGACGACGCATCGTCGACTTCATCAACTATTTCAATCAATGATAAACAACAAGTCCTTTCTGCTCTTAGTAATCATCAACAACAGCAACCAGTGACTATAATTGATCTAGTTGAAAAACAACAAATTCTTCTTAAACGTTCAATGGATGAAAATTTATCGTCAACAGATAATAATCTCAAACGTTTACGACATCAGTGATCAAAGTTTTTGCTGTTGTTAATTTGTGTGTTTTCATTCGTTTTGTTCTTCTTCTTCTTTTTCTTCTTCTTCCTAACCAAGCCTTCATGGTCTCTGTCTACCCAACAGTGATAATACCTATTTCAGTCTCATGTTGAATCACGAACGCTTCCTCTTTTAAAACAATGTTATGTAATTATCTTTGAATTCTCCAATTTTGAACAAAAGAACCATTTTTAACCTATTGATCTTCGTTTTCCTTTTCAAATTATCTCTTGGTATGTGTGCGTGTGCGTGTTCGTATGTTTTTTTTGTTCAATTTTTTGATTTTGTAAATTGTATGTAAGGCGCCATTCGTATGGGCATTTATTCATAAATGTACGTTTTGTTTCTTCAGTTTTTTTTCTTCTTTGCTCCGTCCAACTGTGCGCATTGCATTTTGTTGAATTTCTTCTTATGTATCTGTCGAACCTTTAAAATTTTCTTCTTCTTCTTCTTCTTCTTCTTTTTTTGATTGATTTTAACCAGTTTTTTTTTCTCGGATAAAAACAAATTATAAGAAGAAAAAATGTCTACTGAAAATTGAGAGTATCTAACAACGAAAGATCCGATGGCAGATGAAAATAACTAAGATATGGATTTTGACGTTCAGCAATGGTCGTTGATGTTAAAGTGGATAAATCGATGTCTGTTCGTGCGCGTTGTATTTTCGATGATTGATTTGAGAATGAATTCGATTTTGTTTGCGGATTATTTCGTGGTGAATCCGTTGTATTCGAACGTTTGAAAAGAAATAATGTGGAAAATAATCGTTTTCTATTTCGTTTCAAAGATTTTCGACTTGTCCAATGTATTTGTTCGTCGGGTTTCGAAAGAATGGTTAATTCTTTCCAACGATTTAAATTTTGTCGAATCAATGATGAATCATGTTGAAAATTAGACGTTGTTGTTGTTGTTGTTGCTTGAGTTGTTAATCGAGATGAATTCGGTTGACGTGCGGAAGGAATATTAGCGGTTGAATTAATAATTTCGTGCGTTAAATGATGATCTCGTTTGATGATGGCTAGTTGCTTTCGAATATGACGAATACGAGTTTTTTCTGCACGTGTTAAACAATCTTTCGTTGACCATTTAGCACCTAAATAGATATTCCATAATCGTCCACGATTTGTTTTGTCTGATAATTCTTCTGCAAAAATCAAACGAACAGATAAAATGAAACAAGAAAACATCGAGTCTACCGAGAATTTCCTTTGTTATCGTATGATCACGTAGGTTACGAATTAAATTTCTTGTTCGTCGTCGTGCTGAATCTTCGATTACTTCTGTATGACCTAAGATTTCCATACTCAAGAGAAAAACTAAACCAATCGAATACCAAAAAATAACAACAATTATATAAATCATTGCGCCATGCGTTTCCGAATCAATCAGCGATAGATGCAAGTTAGTTGTTGTATTCATCGCTGATCTATTCACTTTAATCATCGTTTACAAGACGAAACAAATCTTTGATCGAAACCTCGCAAAGTAAATCGGAATATTAAATGTAACTTATATCATCTCTCTTTCTCGTTTCATATTCAATTGACGTCAACATATTGAATTTGTGATAAGAATTGATGACGAAAGAAAAACAAATTAGAGCAATTTTCGACTTCGAAAGGAAATCCTTTTTAGATTTTCATGCCAATAAGCAACATATTCTCGCGATTTACGTAGAAGTTAAGTATCGTTTGATGATCAAGAACACATTAACAACAAGAAAGTCTATTTCATTCCGATGATGAATGATTTGCAGAAAATGAATTTATCATTGCTCGCAACAGTCATTTTTAAACGATATAATTAATAATATTTTGACGTTGAAATCTATCAGATGGAGAAGAGTTCTACTAGCGAAGAAATTCTTCGACCAATGATATTCATTCTGTTTTCCTCTCAAAAGAATTTTCATGACATTTCGATATGTTCTCATTGGTTGAATTTGTTCTTTACAATAGTGTTTATTTGTGTTTCCTTTTTTGGGACTACAATACATTTCAACCAAAAAGAAACTCTTTGTTGTTTAAAAGAAAAAGTCGAACAATAGCATAATTTATGGCGACTACAAAAAGTGCAAATGAAAATTTCAGTATGGACGAATTCGATGAACTTCTATCGGCACTTAGTGCTGACGATTTAGAAAAAGTCAATGATCTCATCGATCCAGAGGTAGATTCATATCTTTTTTTTTTGTTTCAATCAACAAAAACAAAACAACGATTTCCATTGTCTTTAGAATTCATATTTACCAGCTAGTGAACGTTGTAAACCACAGACAATGAAAGAACCAACGGGCCCATATGATCGTACAAAACTTCTTGAATATCTTACTGAACAAGGCAAAAGTGAAAAAGATTGGGAACATTATAAACCTTATGTTCCCGGCGAAAAGAAAGGCAAAGTTTGGCAAGCACCAGCTGTTGCTAAATCAACGCATGACGAAGAGGATGAGTTCATGGTTTCAACCGAATGGGACGATGTTTTAACGAATGCAAATGAATCCGAAATTGTCGAACTTGCTGGTAAATAACACTAATTTTCATAGCATAAAAAAGCAATTATGCAAATGTTTTTTCATTCGTAGCTATTCTTGGTTTTACGGGTTTAATCAATCAAGTTCAATATCATGCTGCTCTAACAGATAAAGGTCTGCCATCGACTGTTGGCGGATGGAATGGTAAAACGAATATGATTTGAATGAAGTCGATGCATCGTTTATTTTTTTCTATTTAGCTGCAGCCAAAGGCGAACCATTGAAAATCATCCCACCTGAACCTGACAATACAACTGACGTTGAAGATTGTATTAAACGAGCTAAAGCGAATGAAACCGACTTTAAACGTATTAATATTAATAATATCAAAGAAGTTAAAGCTGAAGTTCTCAAAGAACTACTTAATGCATTAAAAGAGAATACACATGTCGAAGCACTTGAAATGGCCAATGTAGGAATGACAGATAGTGTTGGTCATGTAAGTTTGTTTTTCGTTTGCATTTCGTGTTTTATTTTATTCAATTTTAGGTTCTTGGTGAACTTCTTGAAGCCAATTCGACATTAAAAATTGTCAATGCAGAATCAAACCGTTTAACAGGTTTAGTTGTCAGTGAAATCGTACGAAGTACATTAAAAAATCAAACATTACTCGAATTACGTCTATCCAATCAAGTAAATAATAAAGACCAGAGATTTCTTCTTCTTCTTCTTCTTCTTCTGCTAACCAGATGTTTTCCTAACTAAGCAAGATCGAACAAAAAAATACTCTCGTATTTGACCTTCAGATTATCGAGAAAGGTTAAACAATATCGACATAACATTTTCGATTGACATCTGTCATTGAAATTCAATTTGATTGTTTACATATTTTTGTGTTTATATTCTAGCGTTCACAAATTCTTGGCAATCGTGTTGAAATGGAAGTTGCTGATGCCATTGCAGAAAATAATACACTTCTTCGTTTAAATTTACAATTCGATACACTTGGACCGCGTGTTCGTGTTACTGAAAAGCTTAAACAAAATCTTGATGCTTGTAAAAATTCGAATTCAAAATCTCCTAGTAAATTTAGTTTTTTCTTTCTTTTTTTTAGTACGTAAAAAACGTATAAGCAATCAACAATAAATCTACATATCAATACATTTATCGAAAACGAAAACAACAATTTTTTATTCGTTCTAGCAATCTCATTAATCTTGATTTCGTTTTCTATACATACATATATATATATTTACTTCTCACAATGGTGCTGATTTTGATTTGGTATTCATAGAAGATAGTTGTCTAGTCAACACCATGAACCAAAAACTATCCATGATGCACACCTTGTTTTCATTTTCCACATAATGATTCACTTGATTTTCCTTGTCCGATTTGACGTGTATATCAGTCATTTATTTGTAATCCTTTTTCCTGTTTTTGGTCGGATTGATTTTTTCGTTTTTTTTGATTGTTCTTTTTTTTCTCTCTTGTTTCGTTACGTAGGTTTTTATTTAGTCGAAAAATGAAACAAAAACAAAACAAAATAATACTGTAGTTAATCATCTTCACACGTTTTCGTTCTCTCTTTTTTTTATTCCAGATGAAAATTTACATATTCATTTTGATTTTATTTCTTGTTCACGTTCATGCTCGTCATCATAATAATGAAGATAACAGTGGCAAATCTCGTGTAAATAAAGATTATTTAGAAGACATCGATGAAAATACCGAACGTGAATCGTCGAAAGGATCATCTTCGAAAAAATATTCATCACGTAAGAAAATATTAGAAGATAATAACGATGATTCGGATAAACCATCATCATCATCACGACGAGTACATTCATCGAAATCAACAAATTCATCGAAATACTCCAAATCGAATCTTCCTCAAACGACGACAGCTGAGAGTTATCTCGAAGAAGCATCATTATGCATCAATGAATTCGATATTAAATCGGAACAATTGGTTAAAGTTAAAGAACTTAAAAACGGCGCTTATATGATACGTTTTGTTCGAATTGAAGAGCCAAGTGTTTCACATGGCCTTGATATTCGAGATATTTGTATGTTAAATTGTTGTGTGGAAAAAAATTGTGATTTAGCTATGCTAAGTGAACAACGGACGAATGTATGTAAATGAAAAAAGAAAAGATTTTCTTTTCAAACGAGAGAACTATCTTTTTTGTTTAAATTGATTAGGATGGATATAAATGTTATTTATTTTCTTGTAATGGAAGTTGTACATATGCACCACATCAGGATTATACAAGTATGATATTGAAAAAAGATACGTCGATCGATGATGATTCATCGATATCAACTAAACAATCGACAAAAAACAATGAGAAATCATCGGATGCATCATCGTCTGTACTTTGTAAGTAAAAATCTATTCGAACAAATAATTAGGAAAAACCATTTCGATTCGATTTAAATTAGCAACAACATGTCGAGCTACAGAATTCTCGTGTCGAGATGGTAGTTGTATTCCTTATTATGATGTTTGCAATTCCTATGAAGATTGCCCATCAGGAATTGATGAAGCAATGTGTACCCAGGGTAGATAGATCGATGTTGTCACTGTGTCTATTGTAACAAAAAGAAAAAGAAATGAAATGAAATCTAACATAACTTGTATCTTGAATTAGAATTTACTCAACATCAACGTACACAACAAGAAAATCGAAAGAAACCATCGGTTGATATTGATACGGATACAAATACGGAGATCGATGATATTTTGGATGAAAATGAAGATGATGAAACAACAACAGTTAAAAATAAAATGAAAACAACAAGTCCAAAATCATCGTTGTCGAAATCGAAAAATAACAAACAGAATGCATCATTTCTGTATAATGTCGATCTTGAGACTCAAGATCGTGTTTCAAAATTACAGAAATTAAAAGAACATCTCGAGGATACGAAAGGTCCTGAAGCTTGGTATCGTTTATTTCAAACATTAATTCAACATCAACAACAAGATCATTCGAATATCGAACCTGAACAAGGAGGTTCATCATCATCGAATGACGACGATAATTTCAAAGATCATCTCTTAGCTCTCGAACAACAATGGATAGCTGATCGACAGAAAACTTCATCGACAACAACAACAACCGTATCAACAACGATTCGATCGAGAGGAAATATTATTCGCAAACCATTGACAACAACAACAAAACGAACGAAAATTATCAATGATGATGAAACGAGAATACGACGACCACCATCGGCAGCTATTTCATCACTTGCCGATGATGAACTCACCGATGAAGAGGATGATGATGGAACAGCAAGTGATGATAATGAACGATATTATTATCAACCAGCTTATGATGATCGACAAAATAATCGTTACAGTTATCAACAGAAAACGAAATCGACAACAACGACAAGAAAATCGAAATTACGATATCAACAAAAAGAAAATACTGTGTCAACATTATTACGGGGTAATTATCTTCATACGAGAGAGAAAAAAAAACGCATTAAATCTTATTCGTTCGTATTTTTAGCTGCACAATTGCAATCAAATGGTTATTCTCATGCTGGTTTATTATTACGCGAATCGACTGTTATTTTAATATTTCTTCTTGGTCTTGTTTTTACCATCATTTTACTCGTTTTAGTCGGTTTCTATTGCCGAGATTCATGGAAACGGGGTCGAATTATTAAAAATCGTTCGACAGATGCCGATTATTTAATCAATGGTCTTTATCTTTAATAAAAAACAAAAAAATCGTTCGTTGTTTTTTTTTTCTTCAAAATTCAAAATAACAGTATATCTACGTACATTTCCAATTTATTTTTTTCTCTCTCTCTCAACAAATTGTCTATCGTCTCGTTGTGCTTTATTGTTAAACAAAATTTTCATGCGTTAAATATATCTATATTAAACTTTAAAAACAACAATATTTGGTGATTAAGTGTGCATACACGTGTTTTTCTTTTCGTTCTGCGACTTGAGATTGATTCGAAAGAGAAAAAAAATGTTGGTTGAGTGAAACAAACAGAGAATATTGATGGACGAGAAATATTCGAATGAAACTCAAGTTTAATTGTATTCTAGATGATTCCACGACGAATCTCCCGTTTGTTATTTCTGGCCTTTTTTCTCATGATGGTTTTTGTTCTCTACTCAATGTTACAATCCATTGGTACAAATCGACATGAACGTCGAGTAAGAATTCAATAGAAAATGATTTTCATATTTAGTTTTTCATCATTTTCTAGTCTATGGATGAACGTCTAACGGATATTGAAGAATCTATTCACGGTATTGGTCAATCAATAAAAGACGTCAGTGAAAAACAACGACAACGTCCAGTACCTCCACCGCCTGCGCCTGTTGCCGTACCTCAACAAGAGGAAATACCCGACGAGAAGCCAGCTGTTAAACCGACTGAAAAAATTCGTTCGTCAAACGGCAATAATCGATGTACTTGGCGTAATACATCACCAGTCAGTACAACATTCGAAATTCGTCAATTATACGAAAGTTTACCATTCGATGATGTCAATGGTGGCGTATGGAAACAAGGTTTCGATATAACTTACGATACAGCTCAATGGACGAACGAGAAAAAATTAGAAATTATTCTTATGCCACATTCACATTGTGATCCGGGCTGGATACATACATTCGAAGGTTATTTCAATCAAGCAACAAAACATATCATCGATACGGTTATAACAATTCTCGAAACGAATCCAAAATATAAATTTGTTTGGGCTGAAATGTCGTTTTTAAGTCTCTGGTGGGATCAAGCATCGACTGATCAACGTCAATTATTAAAAAAACTTTTAAATAATCAACAATTAGAAATTGTTACCGGTGGTTGGGTTATGAACGATGAAGCTAATACGCATTACTTTGCTATGCTTGATCAATTGATCGAAGGACATCAATTTATTGAAAATAATCTAGGTTTTTGATCTCAAATGATCTCATTTTGTTTTGAAAAACAACGTTCTTGTTTACTTTCAGGAAATATCACTGTTCAAAGTGGTTGGGCTAATGATCCATTTGGTTATTCACCAACAATGGCTTATTTACTTCGTGGTACCGGTATGCAATACATGTCAATTCAACGGTAGATTTATATTTGATTTTTCGAAATTTTCGAAGGTTAATTCTTTGAATATTTAGTGTTCATTATCACATTAAAAAGGCGTTAGCAAAAGAAAAACAATTAGAATTTGTTTGGCAACAAACTTGGGGTAGATAAACAGTAGTAATCAAAAATTCGATTCGTTTCATGATTCATTCTCTAGATCGTGATCAATCAACAAGAATCTTCACTCATATTATGCCTTTCTACTCATACGATGTTCCACATACATGCGGACCTGATCCGAAAATTTGTTGTCAATTCGATTTTAAACGTGCATCTGGCTCGGAAGTCAGTTGTCCATGGGGAATCAATCCTGTCCCAATAACGAACGATAATGTTCGTGAAAGAGCTCAAATATTACTTGATCAATATCGAAAAAAAGCTCAATTATATCAAACAAATGTTCTATTCGTTCAATTAGGCGATGATTTTCGCTACACATCTATGGATGAAGCAAGAAAACAATTCGAAAACTATGATAAATTATTCACATATATGAACGAACAAGCTGATTGGCATGTCAATGTAAAATCTATGATTTTATCTGTCTGATTTCTAAGTAGATAATTTGCTTGTTGTTTTGTTCAGGCACAATTCGGAACATTGAGTAATTATTTCGAAAAACTTCTTCAACAAACTCCTCAAACACAATTTCCAAGTTATATGGGCGATTTTTTTACGTATGCCGATCGAGCTGATCATTACTGGAGCGGATATTATACGTCTCGAGCGTTTTTCAAACGGATGGATCGAGTTGTCGAATCGTATTTAAGGTAAACTGAACGAATGCGTGCTTGGTTTTTTCTTCTTAAAACTAAATTCATTGAAATTCAGAGCGGCTGAAATCTTATTTACTATGGCTCATGTTAAAATGCTTGAACAGAAAACAACTAGTCAATTTCCGAGCGATACTCTATTTACTTCGTTAGTCAAAGCACGACGAAATCTCGGTGTTTTTCAGCATCATGACGGTGTTACGGGCACATCTAAAGATCATGTTGTGACTGATTATGGTTTAAAGTATTGATTTTGATTTTTCGCTTTAAATTTAATTTTATCTTCATATCGTAGACTACAAACAGCAATTACATCTTCTCAAACTATCATCGAACAATCTGCTGCTTATATTCTCTATCAAAATGATTTTACCGCCGACAAAGATCTCCTGTTATCTCATGTACAATTTAAAAAATTCGATACTCTTCCAGTTCAACAAGTGATTTCATTAAATAGTCAACAAGCATTCAGGTACGAATAAAAAAAAGAATCGATTTCAAAATCATTGTTCTTCTTTTTCTTTCCAGAGTTGTTTATATCTACAATCCCACCGATCAACGACGAATTCAATTAGTTCGAATTCTTGTCGATACTCATGAAGTTCATGTGACAAGCAGCACGAAACCAATTGATTCGTGTCAAATCGAACCGAAATGGACGAGCAAAAAATCGAATATGATGGAGAAACAATTGTTCGAACTTGTTCTACTTGTTGATATCGAAGCTTATTCATTGAAAGAATATACTTTGCATTTAAGTACAACACAAAAATCGTGTTCATTAGTTACATTGGAATATTTCAATGAAAAAGATAAACCATTAGATGTCGGACCATTTAAAACCGAAATAATCGAAAAGAAAATTGTTAAATTAACTAATCGTTTGCTTTCGGTTAGTTTTTCTAAGACAGGCTCGATTTTAAGTGTTCAACATCTTAAACATGAGGAAAAAGTTTCGTTTACATCCGATGCAATCTTCTACGGCACATCGGCACAATCGGATCATAATAGTGGTGCTTATTTATTTATACCTGATGGTGATGCTCATGAAATTCCCATGGGCAATCATGATCTCGTACGTCTTCAACGAGGTTCTCTAGTCAATCGTTTCGAAATTCTACATGAAATGTATGGATTACAATATTCATTAACGAATACGAATGGTCCGGAAGATAATGTGATCGAAGTTGGTGCGACAACGCATTTAAATATGAATCGAGATATTGAATTAGCATTGAGATTTAAAACAGGAATACAAAATGGCGACGAATTCTTCACTGATCTCAATGGTTTTCAAGTATTTTTTTGAACATAAAAAGAAAGAAAAAAAAACTTTATCTTTTTTTCTCAATAGACAATTCGTCGAAAGACGTACAGTAAATTACCAATACAAGGAAATGTTTATCCAATGCCATCCATGGCTTACATCGAAGATGATCATATGAGATTCACCGTACTTTCTGGACAACCGTCAGGCGTTGCTAGTTTGAAATCGGGTAGAAAGAAAAGAAAATATTCATCTTCGTTCGACATTTTCCCCAAATCGTATTCTAGGTATGGTTGATGTTTTTCTCGATCGACGTTTAACACGTGATGATAATCGTGGTGTTGGCCAAGGTGTAACCGATAATCATGAGATTCTTAGTACATTTAAACTTATTTTCGAACCACGTAGTACCGTATGTGTCTACTTATCTTGTTCATCTATCTCTTTCTCATATTCGTAAATTTTCAGATCGCTGATCGAAAATCTCTTACTGGTTATCCAACATTATTAGCTCATCATCAATCAATGGAACTACTCTATCCAATGCATATACTCCAATCAAGTCTAACAAAAATTCCACAAAATGAATTAAATCTTTTTACAAAAGCCAATCCCTTTCCAAGCGATTATCATATGATTAATCTAAAGACATTAAACGAAAATCGTGATGATTCAAAATATAGTCCTTCGAAAAATGTTGCCTTAATTCTACGACGTTTTGCATACGATTGCGACGATAATTACGATCAATCATTTCATTTCGAACAAGTAAAATCAAATATTGATTTGTAAGTTTTAAAAAAAACAAGATTTATTTTATTTTTTAGCCAATTTTGGAACATTTCTTTCCAAGTAATCAAGTACAATCCATTGCACAAACGTCTCTCTCGTTACGTCACGCTCAACAATCATTGACCGTAACAACAAAACTCGATGTACCTCAAGCTGAGATTCGTACATATAAAATAACAATGAAATAATATCTATAGTTTGGCCTTGTTTTGTTTTCTTTCCTTCTTTCTTTGTGATACAAAATAATTGTTTTTTTGTTTTATTGTGTTGGATCGAATAAAACACAAATTACAAATTTGATCGAAGTGAATTTTCTATGTTCAATGTTAACTGGGAATTTTGGGTTTATATGTGCGTGTACTCTTTTTTTTCTGATTTGTTTCTTGTGAAAAATAAACTCAATTGTCGAATATAAATTGATGATAAAAATAGAAACCAAAAGCTTTTTGACATTACATGAGACAATAGACAACACAAATTATGTCTGTCAGTCGAGGTAGATCTGTCAGATATTGTTTGTTTGTTTGTTCTTATTTCGAATATTAGTCAAGAAAACAAATTACAAAATAAGTCCGAAATAAAACCATAATTATTGTTCTATTTGTAGAACCTCACTTAGCTCATTGAATAATCTACATGACAAAAACAGTGTATCTATTCGATTAAATGCATGAAATATTTTCCATTAAGAATATTGCATTCAATTCTTTCTCATTTTCTCCTTATTTGTTCTTGTTAAGTCATATCTGGCAATATGGATATATTTATATGGTTGTAAATTAATCGATTTAAAGAAACAAGATAAAAAAAAACGCAGACATTAATGGAGAATATTGAAGATTTAGTGTCAATAGTTCTGTTACGCTAACAAATTTTCTTTTTGTTTGTCCACGTTTATAGATGAGAAACAAAATCGTTTAGTTTGTCTTCAACTATAATAATGAAATGTCTACTGAGAATGACATTAGCAGTGAATGAAAGACGAGCCTGTGTAAATGCACGTTGTGTTTAGGCTAGAAAAAAAATAACGCATAGCTGATGTTTAACTGAGCAGACGGCTTTTTTGTTAATTTGTTCATTCCATTTAACGGTAAGTAATCAGTAGAAAAAAAAGAAGAAGAAATAAAGAAAAAAGTGGAGGGAAAAGAAGAAAAAGCAGAAGAAGAAGAAGCCTAAAGATGGAAAACACATCGACATGCAATGAAAAATTTAGTAGCTGACAAGAATGATAAAATAGGAAAGTTAAAAGCCTATGATACCTACATTGTAAACTAAGCATTCGTAATCTTCCTAGAGTTTTTGAACAAGGAAAAAAGTGAGAAAATAATTACAATTTCATGATCTCATCAAGCATGTAAGTAATACTACTTTGTCATTAGTTCCGTTTAGAATATCGATATGTTTACTTTATATTTATGTCATTGAAATCTATTCTAATAGAATACTTGCATGTGTATGTAAAAAAACAGAGAGAGAGAGAGAACTACAGAAAATCATGTTCGAAAAGTCGATGATTGAGTATTATTATGACTTCCTTTTTTTCATGATTTTCTCTTCTATTTATTACTGATAACAACTACAAACATGATGTACATGGTTAAAAATTAGAATAACGACAAAAATTAACTGTAAACAGGAATTTCCCTATGGACAAACTCTCGCTTCATCATTCGATAGCAGACTATTACAAAAGACGTAGCGTAGAATAGACCGAGAAAGAGAGTGAGAGAGAGAGATAGAAAAAGAAATGCCGTTGTCTAAATTCAGTAGTTACTAGGATTCACAAACATGCGCTTCGATGAGCAATTCCATTGACATATTGATCTGATCATTTGAATTTGACAGTCTTAGAATATTAACAGACGTTAGATTCACACATCAATTACGCTAAGTACTAAATTCAATAGACAATATTTAGTTTTCGAGTTATTATATTCGAATAAAAAACGACTACTATTAACAATATATAGATCGATTTTCTGATAGAAAAAAAGAACATGAATGTAAGAAGAAAGAACGGATCGCAATGCATTAGCTTCAGTTTATTCTTAGATTGATGCGAATAGCGTAAGAAAATAGAAGAAAAAGAAAGCGAAGGGAAAAAAAGAGAACAACGGGAATAGCAAATAGAAAATCATAGCTTAATGCAGCTTCATATCGACAAAATGATGATGAAGTAGAATCCCATCAACCGTCTCTATTGCTTTGATATGCATAAACAATTCCAAGGACTAATACATCGATTATTAGATATCAATGAAGTGAACATATGTTCTTTTGGTTTGTTCGTTCTTTTATTATTACTATTACTATCTATCTATCTATCTATTTGTCTGTCATTATCTTTCGAACATGCAATAATCTTGTTCGAATCTCATTTCATTAATCTTAAAAATTAATTTCTTTGATTGATTAGATATTCTTTTCTTTTTGTTTTCGAAGATCGAAATATAGAATTTGTATTCTTTTATTCGACGATGAAATTTCAACAGAAAATAGTTTATTTTTGTCATTTTGTTTAAAATATTGCACATATACATATACATATATATCATCTTACCAAATGATAGTGCATGATGAAATATGTAAGTATGAATATTTAATAAATTAATTTCATTTGGAAAATTCTTGAAATTTTAGTTCTCATGTATTTATCTTTGGATATTTTTTCAATACTTTCAAATGATAAGATTAGTTTCAAGTAAAGAAACATGTACAATGGCAAAATTTGTTTGTTATCAATGTGATTCGCGTGTCGATGATTATTGTGGTGATCCGTTTACAGTTCAACGTGCTAATCGAACAGTAGAATGTTCAGATTATTGCGTTAAATTTTTTCATTTCGATGGTCTATCAACTAATTCGACATTTGTACGACGAGGTTGTTTAACTGATTATTTTCTTTATCGTTTGTCGAAAATCGATGTTTGCTACCGACATACGACTGGTTCGAATTTTACGATCGGACGTTTTTGTATGTGTGCAAAAGAAATGTGTAACCGAGCTTCAACTCAACAAACTCATTATCTTACCTTTTTCTTACTAGTATTCATTAAACTTCAAAGGATATTTTCTTAGTAATAAACAAAATCTTATTGTTGTTGTTGTTGTTGTTTTTTCTTCTTCTTCTTCTTTTCTTTTCAATCTATATTCATGTCTATTTCTTAGTATATAATTTTTTTGTGTGCCTTGCATGCAATCGTTTTTTTCTTTTCTTTCTAATTGTAACATGATTGTAAACATAAGTATATATATATAGTAGCTATATATTGTCAATTTGGCGAGACAAGTGTGGACAATAAGATTTTCTCTATACATATGTTTAACCTTTACGTGTAGGAATTTTTCTTTTCGTTAGAAATCTATTTAATTAAGAGTTAAATTCTTATGTTGTAAGAGAAACGAGAGAAAGAGAGAAGAAGACGAAGGAAAAAAGAAGGACGATAACCTACTGTTCTTTCTCTTTTGTATTTTTTATTCGTCGTCTTATTCACAGTATGAAACCTAAATAGGCGTTTTTCATAAATCTTTATATTCGTCTTTTTTTTCTTCTTCTTCTTCTTCTTCTTCCTTTTAGCCGATGTTGTCTTACGAAAACGTTAAAAAACATCATTCAATAACGTCGAATATGGACATATGTTCTGTTTTATTCTTTTACCTTTTCGAAAAAAAAAGAAGAAAGAAAGAAAACGATGAAAAGAGAAAGAGAGAGAGAAAAAAATCTATGCATAAATAGGTACACATCCGGCCTCGACTTAGGTGTACATAAGCATACAAAAAAAAGTACGAAAAAGAACAGAAAACGAGAGGGAGAGAGAGAAAAAAAATCGAAAGAAATGACAACTTTCGAGCATGATGATAGAGAATATATTCATCAACAACAGAATATGATGATCAGTTAGTGGGCTTTTCTTTCTTCCTATGACATTATTCATTTTCAAATAGACACTTAACATAAATGACAAACTATGAAATCTAAGACATCGTAAAACAACAACAACAGCAGCAGCAGTAGCGAAGTAAGTTGAGTTTTAACGTCGCCTATCGAATCACACCTTCGGGTTATTGTGTTCGAAAAATGTTTTGATCCGTGTTTTTTGTTATCAATTAATTGATTTGATATGATGATTGTTTTTGCGAATATAAATACTATCCATTGACAAGATGAAATTGATTTTCGAACTCGAACACAATGCTACGAACAGACAATCCTTCGACTTTTCGACAATTCATCGAAGAACCAACGAAAGATGATAATCATATTGTTCAACGAGTCTACAATACATACAAACAAATGCATACATATCAATGTGTAGACTTTGTTCGTCAACAATATGATCGTTGGTTAAAATTTGATCATCAAAACATGTCGATCTATCACGTCTTGGAGCAATTAAATCTTGTTGTTGATGAAAGTGATCCGGATGTTGATGTGCCAAATATCTATCATGCATTTCAAACAGCCGAAGCCATACGAAAGGCCTATCCGGACGACGATTGGTTCCATCTAACCGGTCTTATACATGATTGTGGCAAGATTTTAGCATTATACGATGAACCACAATGGGCTGTTGTTGGCGATACATTTCCTGTTGGATGTCAATTCAGTGATCAAATCGTCTATCGAAAGACGACATTCGAACAGAATCCTGATTTATTGCATCCAGTTTATTCAACAAAATTCGGCATATATTCACCGAATTGTGGTCTCGATCAATGCATGATGTCATGGGGACATGATGAATATCTTTACCAAGTTTTAAACAATCATTCGACATGTACATTACCTGATGAAGGTTTATATATTATTCGATATCATTCATTTTATCCTTGGTTAGAATTTTGTTCGCTCGTTTTTCTTTCTTTCCTTGATAATCTCAGATGATTAATCTTTTAGGCATACAGGCAATGATTATATGTATTTGTGTAATGAAAAAGATGTTCGAATGTTAGAATGGGTTCGACGTTTTCAAAAATTTGATTTATATACAAAAGATGATCATGATTTGCCGGATATCGAACAATTGAAACCGTATTATCTTTCGTTAATTGAAAAGTATATACCCGGTGTTCTTGCTTGGTAAAAAGCAAAAGGTTACACGGAATTTAATCGATTCAAAAGAAATAATAATAATAATAAAATAAAAATAAAATTTTAATTTTTTTTCTTCGCCATACTTTGATTTTATTAATTCAAATAAATAATCAATCGATCCGTATTTCTCTCTCGCTTTTTTCTCTCTCTCTCCCTGGTTTTTTTCCTCTCGTTTTTTTCCTATGCATATTTGAGTGCGTATGCACTCGAATCTTTTTGCTTCATATTCGTGTCAATGCTCTTTACGTGCTGAGACCATAGAAATTCTTCTTGGCAAGAGTTTGTTCTTTTTTTTTTCATCATTTTTTTTACAGATTTCAAAATGCATCATCGATATGGAAATAATAGTACCAATTCGACAGTTTCCTCATCAAGTCGAGGAGTTTTTCTCGGAACAGCAAGAGACAAACGAGAGAAACTATTACGAAAAGCTTATTTTAATCAACAACGTCATGGCATCAGCACTGTTGGATGGCAATCACATAGTCCACCACCACCATCAACACCAACAAACGAATCGACACCGCCAGAATTTCGTTTCTATCGTCAAAATCCTCGAACACATAGTGTTGATAGCATTTCATCGTCGATAGCCACATCAACGACGAATACACCTTCGATGTCTGAATATCCAATGCCTCGAACAGCAAGTCAAACAAGTTTAAGTATACATCGTGCAAGTCCTTGTCCATCTGATATGTCATTTTCGTATTCCAATCCGAAATATTTTGTTCGTACAGCTGTTCTACGTCCGGCATCGGCTTTAAAAACAAAAACACCGTTACACTACGAAAATATTATTGTAAGTTTTTATTGATTTATTATTTTTATTTTCAAATATTCAAATAAACACTTTAGCAGTCATCTTTATTCGACAATAAACAACGTTTAGGCGTTCATCATGTCGACGGTCCATTTCGATCGCCAACGCCTCGTCCTGATTTTTCAGCTATTCATCGAGATGCAATAACACTCGACGAATTAATCGATCGATTAACTCCAACACCAACAAGCACACCTGAAGTATTTATTTCTTCTTTCGTTTTTTTATTATCTTTAATTTCATTCTAGATAACATTTCTCTATCCAGCTCTTCTTTGTTGTCGAACATATATAAATCCAACCTTATTATTTAATAAAATTGCACGTGTTGTTTTCAGTAATTTGACACGTTATTCACAAGTAGAAATGAAAATCTATACTTTTTGTTCTAATCATCAAATGAAACTAAAATAGGAACAACGAACTAACCTACTTCTCAATTATTTTTCATTGTTAATTCATTGGACAAAAACATTCTCATATGACTTTCGTACAACATCATTAATGAATCAACTCGAATGTGTAACAAATCAAATCATTAAAATCGATCCAATGTTTGGACCGAATGTTAAATTATTACTTTCAGATATAATGTCGAAAGTAAATGAATTTATTTCTTGTTTCCTTATTTTTTCTATCTTTGAATTCTTTATTCAATAGTTAAATATTCTCGATCGATATGAACAATATCTTCAATTAGTCGAAACAGAAACTGCCAATCGATTGACAACATCTGCGTTAACAGTTGAGAATTTTGAAATATCTCATAAAGAAAAAAATGATATTAATTAGCTTAATTTCAGACGGATATCTACGAGCAATGTCCATGTCCAAAAGAATTCGCTCATCAATTAACACACATCGAACTAGTAAATGCTTTTTTGTTTGCCTGAAAAACAAAAATTAACTCAATTATTGATCTAGGATCGATTGAAAGCTATTGGTGCAGAAGAATTTATTCACATGCGTTCATCAGATTCAGCAAGCGATGCGGATAAAACGAAATCCTCACATTTATGGACATATTGTCTTGAATCATATATTAATTGGAGTAATCGTCTATCATCATTTGTCACAACTGAAATAATCAAACATTTAAAACGACATATTCGAGTGAAACTATTGAACTATTTCATTGATGCAGCTTTGGAATGTTTTAATACGGGGAATTTTAATTCAATGATGGGAATTCTTGGCGGTTTAAATATGTTGCCGATTAAGCGTTTGAAAAAAACGGTAGATCAAACAAAAGAAAATTTGAGATTTATTTTTGATTTTTTGTTCAGTGGAGTAAAGCAAATCGTGCTAAATTGGAAACATTAGAAAAATATATGAATCCTAGTAAGAATTTTTGTATATATCGTTCAATTGTGAAAGCAGCTATGCAACGAGCCGAAAAACATCAATGGCAATCGGGAATGGTAAATGAAATGAAAAGACAAGAAGGCGAAATATTTCATAATTGAATTTATTCTTTTGTATCAAGGTTATTGTGCCATTTTTGAGTATTTTTCTCCGTGATGTTTACTTTATCAAAGTTCGTTCGCAAGATGTAATTAAAAGTGATGACGGAATCGAAGAATTAAATCTTAAAGTAGCTGTTTTTTCTTTTCTTATCAAATTTTTTTAATTAATACAATTGATTGACTAGAAATTCTATATCCTGGCACGTTTTATTTCCGAAGAATTTATGCGATGTAAATCTAGCAAAGTAAAAACAAAATCCAAACTGAAAATTTTCTTTTCATCATATTTTATTACTTAGTGTTCATTTGCTCGTTATGAAAGTATCATTAATTATGTTGTGACAAGTCCTGTATTTAGTGAAGACTGTAGGAAAATTATTAATTTTTGTGTCTGTGAACATTGATTTGTTTTTGTTTAGCTCTCATGGCAGCGAGTTTCGAATGTGAACCACCCGAAACTGAACATGATCGTGAACAACTTCGATCATTACGGTAAACCAGAAAAAAAGCCCAACATTCGATTTCAATTCAATTTTCTTTTACTTTTCGTTTAGAGCTAAATTAGGTTTCTAATAATGTATTATATCAATTCAAACAAGAGAAGAAAACAAAATTCTAAACATATATCGTATAGTAAAACGAGCAATTTCTGACAAGATCATATGAAAATCTATGTAATTTACTATCAATTTGTGTTCTGTTTTTTTTTCTATTTTATTTATAAATAAAAGTCATAAATGATAGTTGGAAAGCAAATTGTCCTCAAAACTTCCAGGAACGGAAAAGATTTAAAAACACACCTCGAAACAAAAAAGAAAAGCGTGTATTTGACAATCGATCCAGGCCATTTAATTTTTATATTTGAAAAAAGTATTAACAGCTTAGATATAAACTAGTATACATCAATAAAAGCTCTATTCTCTGTTTTCGTAATATAATATCTACGACAAGATGAGTAAATTCGAACAGAGTACGATCTGATTAAAATAGTTGGAGATAATTACGTCGATGTTTAATTTTCAAATATATCGTAAATAGAGCACTCAGATTTTATTGACATAATTTCAGTTTTTCATCGGAAATTCATGCCAAATATAATTAGAATCTACTCGACTGAATGTCACTTTTTAGATTAAAGAGATGAAAAGATCAGTTGTTTTTATTATTGCAAACTTGTTATATACGCTGTTTTTGCATAGATCTTTGGAATAAAAAAAAACATCAAGCTATTGGTAAGCTTATCTATTCGATAATATTTTCATCGAAATAACCGGAAATCTAAACTGTTTATATAAGATATATGATTACTAGATGATGTCTGGCAACACCTATCGAATTTATTTATTTATTCTTTTTGCTTCAATGCTAATAATCTCAGAGATATGATTCAGATAGTCAATGAGAAATGTGTTTTTCTTTCTTTTTCTCTATTTATTAAAGTTTTTTTTGCACCGTTAAGAATTAGTTTTGATAGAATTTTTAAAAGAAAATTCTTTTGGAAAGACGAGTGAGCAGTTGTCAAGGTATTAGCACATCATCGTGTTTTCTTTTTGTTCTATGTTGTCTTTTGCTTCTACTTTTCTCTCCCTCTGTCTATCTGTCTGTCTTCCGCATCTGTGATTTACAGGAAATGTAACATAATTCAAGAATATTTTGTGATTACTATTCTGCCCACCAATGAACACTAAAGAATGTGTTTTTTTTCTCTCCCTATCTATCTCTTTGTCTTACGATTATACTTGATCTGCATATTCATATTTCACTTATTTCTCAGTTAGAAAAAAAAAAAGAAAGAAAAGGAGGATTTCTGTCTACTTAAGATTCAATTAATATGCTTGTGTGTTAATAATTAGTTTTCTTTTTCTCTTATCATTATGAAATACGTTTTGATTTCATTAATTAAAATATTCTGAATTATCATAAAAAACAAAGAAAAAAGGAGGTAATCTTAATTTTTACAATAGAGAAGGTGTGAACAAAAAAAATCTTCAGAAGAAAGAGAGAAAGAAAAAATATTTGAATAGAATTCATCAGCACGTTCTTCGTCTTAATTTCTATTGATTTCAACGAGAAATCTACTTGTGATTTCATTCGAGTGAATAAATGTTTAGTTTTCTACTCCGGAAATTTCTCGACGAGTTTTCTTTTTCACTCGTTCTCACGTCAGATTCCGTTTGTTGAAATAGAAATCGGATTGAATTTCTTCTTCTTTTCAAACTATTCATCATTGACAAACAAATCAAGCAGAGTTTCTTTTTGTTTTTTCGATCCAGTCAGATAGTAAAATACAGAAAATGACTTTTATTCCTCAGAGAATATCTCGTAGTTTCTTTTTCCAATAGTTTGAAAGTTTTTATTTTTAATGTTTTGTTGGATATTAAGATACTTGAAAGTCTCCTCGTCATTTGAAGAGAATAGGTCTGCGTTTTTTTTTCTTCTCGATTCGTTGTCGTAGGTTGCTTTTCATATGCATGCGTACGTACGTGTTTCAGACAGAAAATAAGACAGATAGTTCGAGTTGATAGCTGACAAATATCCTTTTTTTTCTCTCTTTTCTTGTCCCAAAAAAGAAAACAAATACATTGGAATATATCGTCATAGATTATTTTGTTCCTGTTTGTACATTTTTATACACTAATCTCAATGGTATTGTCGCGAATATGTTACAATAAGAGAGAACGATGTGCCGTTGTTTTATATTCTAATTACTTAGCGTTTTTCTTTTTTTGCCTCGTTTTACGAGAGAATCAATGCAAAAATAGAATAGAAAAAAAAACGAGATGAAAGATGTTTGCTAGAGAAAATGACAAGAGACGATGATGACGGGACACATAAAGACTGCTGTCGCCGCCTCGTTCTCTCTCTCTGTCTCTTTCTCTCCCCCTCTATATGCATGTGTATGTGTTTCTCTCGAAAAGTTTTCTTCTTCTTCTTCTTTTTTTCATATCGTACTTGGTCTTTACTCTGTGTTTTCCGTTCTTTGCTAATACAAGTAGACACAACGATATAGTCTTAAATACGAATAAACTAGCTATGTGTGTTTTCTTGTACTATCTACGTGAATTTGTTTGAATCATTTATTTATTAATCGATATTTTCTTGATCTTTCTTCTTTTTTTTTTCTATTTAAAGATTTTTCTTCTTCTTATCGTTTGATATTTGTGTGCGTGATCACAAAGACAAAATGAATATGTCGTCACCACAAATGATTGCCGATGAACCTCGTTCCTTAACACCGGAACCAAGTCATCAAGGTACTCGAACTCCACGTCGAAGTCATGTGTCGATTGCATCAAGTAAAAGATTATCGATCAATGCTGGTGGAACTAGTTCAACGAAGGTTAAACAAGGCATGTTTCGTCGAGCTGTACCACATATGCCGCGTCCTCTAGCATTTATCTGTTTTGCTTTAAACCTTATATTGCCGGGCACAGGTAAGAATAATAATATGATTTCATTGTTTTCCAATGAGTCTATAATAGACAAAGAAAGATCTCGCGAATGTTTTTTTGACATATTTCATCAGAAAATTTGCTTTTAATCTTGATTACTACCATGCAAACGCTTGTTTCCAATAGTAGAGACTCATCAATATTGTTTTTGCACAGATTTACTTGACACGCGGGTTTGTGTTTCCTTGAATATGATTGTTTGTTGTTGTTGTTGTTGTCGTTGCTGTTACTGCTATTATTATTATTATTATTGACTTGATTTTCACGCATATATTATGGTAAATCCATCGTTTTACTCATTCCGAAAACAACAATTCCATACTTTCTTTCGAAATCAATTTTGAAGATAACAATTGATAGATAGACAGATAGAGGAAATAAGGTAATATTCTATATCCGTCATCGTGTCTATACAGTCAGACATACATATATATATATATATATATATATGAATGATATCTGTCAACGAAACAATTGATCGTATCCGTTTACTATGTGAATTGCATTTTCAAGAATGATAAATGAGTTCATTTATATATTCATTAAAAAGGGAAAAAAATTGTTTTCCGTATTGGTTTTCTTCTTTTCGGGTAACTTTGCCGATTGAATTTCATTAAGATTATACTCGATTTCATTCGATATCATCTTAATGATCAAATATCTCCTATCGAACAGCAGCAGGCGAAGAATCTCTTTCGACATTCTCGATAGAATTCATGTTAACATCATTAAATTATAGTGTCACATAGACAAGAGAAGAAAGGTTAATATATCGAGAAAGATGACGAACGAACGAACTGTATATATCCTGTCGAAAAAAAAAGAAAAATTAATTAGGAAATCAAGTAGAAGAAATTTTGCATATGTATAGACATCTAATTAATTCACTGAATTTATATAGTATATTTTCTTTTTTGTCTTTTATAGGAACGTTGATCAGCGCATTTGCAGTGTTCTGTTGTGGGAAACATGATCATGAAAAGAATATTGTTGCCTTTTTCTATAATCTTCTTGCTGCTATACTTCAAAGTGCAACAATTTTTATACTTGTCGGATGGATTTGGTCAATAAGATGGGGCATACTCTTCGTTCAATTATCAGGTAAGAAAATGAATAGATTCTTCGTTGATTTGTTTTTCTTATGCAAAAAGAAATGTATGCAATTTATTCTTTTATTCGAAACGAAGAGTGTCAGAACGATTTAACATATCTCACAATCGGAAAATATACAAAAAAGAAAAGAATAAATGAATTGTTAGATTTTTCAAGTGAAAAATTAGATTTACGATCGGATCAATAAGAAAAAAAGATGAAACCCGGATTGTTATTATTCGTTTATGAGACCGATTCAATAATCAAGGACAGATAGTAGACATCAGATATATATGAGATAATAGAACGAGTGTCACTCAATTAGAAGCGCTTGTCGAAACAGCCTTCTTTTCTTTATATAGCTATTTAGCTGTATCATGCTGACAACAACGATACTTTAGAGATGTATACATAGACATAGTTTCGTGTTCTGATGAAAATCTCGATAATAAAAGCTATGTTTTCTTTTTAGTTTCCATTAGAAATAAGATATATGATAAAGAACTCACTTGTGATAGAAAGAAAAATCGAATAAAAAAATAATATATAGATGTATATTCGTCCATCGAGGGAAACGCACAAGGAAAACGTTTTTTCTCCGACCCGAAACTATCGGATGCATGCAGAAATGTTCGTCAATCAAGAACAACGATCGATTATTATCATTATCGTAAAGTAGCATTTGAAGAGCTTCGGAAATGCCAGTAAATCATTGCAGGGAGAAAAAACTGAAATAAAAAAACGAAGGAGAGAAAGGTCTTATTTTAAATGGAGAGAAAAAAGCTTCCTCATGTTTAATTAAGTAGAAAACGCGAACAACGACAGAAAGCTTTTATTTACACATCCTACATAACTGCGCATAACCGAGATCGAATATTTAATTAAATCAATATTCGAACTGTCATTTCAACGGAAATGATCTTATTCTCTCGATTCATTGTCTTAGATCGATTAAATTGCTAATTAATCATGATTGTTCAATTGCGTATAAATAATAATAAAAGACAGCAATGAGAAAATAATGATTGACATTTCGACTTTCTTTTTATGGATTAAATCGGTTGATATCTCGATTATTTATTTACTTAAGAATACTATTTTATTCTTTGTTGACAAATCATGTTCGTCTATTTATCAATGTTTATATTCTTCGGCATTTTTTTTCTTTTAGGCAATAAAAATATAGTAACACAACCTACACCATTCTACGTTCGTCGTCAATCGAGCGTCGATACACATATGCAACCATTTCTAACTCAAATGGTAGCACCACGAGTACCGCCCGTATTAGAGGATAAAAATGAAGCAGATGTGGTATGATGATTAGTTAACAAAACAACATCTTTTCCTTCAAAATAATATATATATATACATATAAAACGAACAGCAGACCTTGACACATATACGTATATATTCGAATGAATTCAATTCATACTTGTGTAGAAACCAAAAGCGCAAGTTTTTGAAATATCGAGCTAAACTGTGATAAGTTCGACAAGTTAGAAATCGTCATGATTAATTATGATTATGATTATTATTTATTTATTGCACGATGAAATAAACAAACAGTTTTCTTTTCTTCTTTCGTTTTTTTTTCTGTCTCTCTACTTTTTTTTGTTCGAAAAATATGTTAGTTCGTATTTTTTATTGTACGAAATACAAGAATAACAGGCGTGGAAAGATTATTTAATGATGAACGAATAGTTTCATTGACATTTTCTAAATCTTGACCATTTAAACAAACTGATACTAATTGAAAATCATTGAAAAGAAAGAAATCAATTAGATTTGTTATTGAACAAGTACGTAAATCCCAAGAGAGATTGATTTTCGGTGGAATATCAAATTGAAACGTTGATTTGCATATCCATTCTTGATCGTTTTCTTGTCGATTTTCTGATGAAATCAATTGAAATTTGTCTTGATTATTCGGTTCAGCGATTGTTTCAATACGAATAAACGAATCAGGCATGAGATACAATGCAAAAAGACCTGTCTGAGATCGAAGTGTTTGTTGGATATTTTTGATAAATTGTTCACGTTCAAGATTAGTAATTAAATGATGAAATGTTCCAGCTGGTAGAAGAATACAATCGATTGATTGTTCAGGAAATAATCGAGCAAAATTCGTTAGATTTTCATGAATAAATTCAATTGAATGTTTTGTTTCATCATTTAATTTTTCTCTCGCACGTTTTAACATCATTTCTGAATGATCGATACCAATGAATTTCATATTTAAATTTTTAAAATATTCGCGAAAATAAAATAAATTCTCTCCTGTTCCGCAGCCTAATTCAACAACAATTGAATCTTGCATTATTGTTCGTTTTATAATTTCAATATAAACATCTTTGACTGTACTTGTCCAATAAACATCAGTTGGAATATGTTTAGCAACAAATTCATCGTAATAACGTGAAAAATCTTCGTTATCATACGCATACGACATTTCGATTGACTTCACTTAACTTAACTTACCACAGATAAAGTCTAAAGAACCAATACTTACGTGTCTCCTTTAGATGCCACTAAAATCTAATTTAGTAAATAATAAAAAAAGAAAGCATGAGTAACTATGTTTTTCGAAATTCGTTCGTTGACATAAACTCTTGTCTATTTTTTTTCATTCATTATGACGAGAAAATTCAGTGAAATTAAAATGAAAACAATTTTGGCAAATATATCAGAAAATGAATTATTCGTTTGTTCATTATGTGGTTGTATGTGTACGAATCAAAATAAACATCAATTAGTTTCAACGAAATGCGGACATTTATTTGGCAAAAATTGTATAAGAAAAGCAATTAAACAAACAAATCAATGTCCGATTTGCTCGAAAATATTTGAAGTACGACGTGATAAACAATTACGAACAATGTGTTTGTCGAGTGTGGTTAATATATTTCCGTATGAAATCCTTCAAATGAGAGACGAACGAAAACAATTACGAAAACAATTAAATCAAATACAATCAAGACTTGAACGAACAAAAACGAAAATCGATATTAATCGACGATATTTGAGAAAAATGAATGAACGAATTTTTCATTTATGTCAACGGAAACGTTTAACTAACCACATTCATCACCGGTGACATTGAAATTTTGATGAGTACCAGCTGGAATTTCACCGTTCGGATTTTTCTTTCGATTTTTTTCACTTAATTTTTGAAATAATGGTTCAGCATTAGACACTAATTGAGTGACTTGTTCATGTGCTCCACCAATTTTGACTCCACTATGTGCACAACAGATGTTATCAAAAGTCCAATCATTGAGCAGTGTTTTCATCCAATCTCGAAAGTCGAATGGTGCTTCAGCCGTTGGATAGAGACCTGGCCCTTTAATCGACGGTTGAAATGCCATTGAACCATGTTTAAAACCAACGAGTTTAAGTAGAAAACCTGGATGATCACCGTAGATAATCGTATCGTCGACATGTAGAGTTCGAGACGAACGATGATAGACAAATACACTTGAAAAATGATTGTTCGATTCTGGCAAAGGATTAACGAATTCAGCACCTTGTTTGTTTTTTTGTTGTTGATGAAAACAAAAAGAATATTATTTTAATCAAGCAAAAATCAATGTCTACCTGCAGGAATCCGCATTTCTATTTCAGGTTCCCATTGGCTTCTGACGCTACAATCTCCTAATGAACCTGCCCATGGTATGTCAGTTAATCGTCTCAAATGACGTGGTGTTCCGTAATATGCTGCATTTGGATACGCTTGATAGAAAGCTGGAAAAGCAATTGTATGAAATGGATGTACGCCAAGAACGGCTTCGATTTTTTCGCCATTATTTGTTAGCTGATCGATAGAAGCTCGTGTTTGATCAGTGAGAAGAACTGTATCGATAACAAGAAATCTACCATTATTTAATCGTATTAATGACATTTGCGATCCAAGATCAGCGAAACCTGCGAATAATTTGAAATTAACTCGAATATTCCAGAAATTATTCGCAACTTCGAAAAGTTCATTCTTTTCAACATGAACTGGAGCTGTGCCTGACGCCGACATCGCACGAAAAAAAATACAATCTAAAATTTGTTTTTTTTAATATCGAGTCGTTTAGTATATATACAAATAAACGCAATAATAATGCAGAACAATAGCGGGGAGAAAAATTACCCATGCAGTAACTACCCTGTTTTTGCCTTGTCATGCACAGGTATGCGTGTTGATAAAGAAAAAACATAATAAAACACGATTCTATTTTTGCCTTGAATAAATATTTAGAGCTAATTGAGATAGATGTCAGTAATTGAACATTTGTTTTCAAACTGTCTTTCATAATACTGCTTGATATTTATTATTGAAAAGAAAGAGAAAAAAAGTCCAAATCAAACACACGTATATCTTTCACACGCTCACTCTAATACTATGAGCTGGATGACAGCAGAGCAAAACGAAAAAAGAAAAGAGAGAGAGAGAGAGAGAGAAAGAGATTAATCAAGACGAAAGAAAAGAAAAACCAAAATAACAAGTCTAAACACGAAACGTATAAAAACGTTTGATATTATTTGCGTAAAAGACTGAAACGAGAGAAGAGAGAGAGAGAGAGAGAAGAGGACAGCACAAACAAAAAAATAAAATGAAATAATAGTTAAAATGAAAGAAAACCTGCGTTGGTGATATGACAGTTAACAAAACGTACAACGAGCAATCAAATTCCCGTGAACAAAATCGTTCATATGATTTGAATAGTAGTTTATGTTTCCTGAGTATATAAATGACTGTTATATCTCCAATCATCATACAGGCCTGACTAATGGACGTATAAATGATTAAGATAAAACTATGAAAATGAGAACAAAAAAGAAAGAGAGAGAGAAAGAAAAAGACAAAAGACGTTTTCTAATGTTTTTTCAATGTCTGTCCAACGTAATAGTTTCCATTTTGATAGCCACCTTGTCCACTACCTTGATGAGTCTTTAAACAAACTGTACAACGGCTAATCTTGTTTCTATGATTGCCCGATTTTAATGTTTCTTGACGTGGTACTTCGAATTGATTATTTTGATCGATAACTGTCATCCAATAACTGAATTTATTAGCATAGTACATGCAATTGCCATCGGTTCCTGAGCATTCAATGAATGGTGTTGCACGAAAATCTTCGAGACATGAGCCAGGACTTGATAGTGATTGACCACCGCCTTGAGCACCACGGCCAAGATGCTAAACACACGAATATTTTGTTGATTTTCTCCGAAACAAAAAAAAAACGATGAATTTTATTTACCATAACAAAACTGTAACCTTGCCAAAGAATATTCCAACCATTTGGACATGGTGGTGGTGTCATCGATAAACTATGGAATGACATAACATTGGCAGGTGCTTCACAGACAGCACAACGTGAAATATATGGTCGAATTTGATCACGTTGAACGGGCATCATTGGCATGGGTTCAGTTGTTGATAAGTAATATGTTAAATCATTTGTTTGACCATAATAACAAACATTGGTATGATCACAACGTAGATATGGCAGAGCAGAGAATTTTTGTAGACATGAACCAGCTGAGCCAAGATCTTGATGGTAACCATGATCATTACCTTGCATCATTAGTAAACTGTAACCATCCCAGAGTTTAACCATTCCAGATGGACATTCAGGTACTTGAGCTGATTGTGAATGACGAACGACGAGAAAGCCTGTTCGTTGAAGGCCAGGACCAGCTGGACCAGGAGGACCACCTGCACCTGGAGGACCAGCAATACCGGCTACACCTGGCAAACCTGGGGTACCCTAAAGAATAACATAGATTTTTTTCTTGTATAAAGAATGTCATTTATCTCGAAAGAGAAGTCTTCTACTTACACGTTCACCTTTAGGTCCAACATAACCTGGCAGACCTGGTTGACCCGGTTGTCCTGGTGGACCATTTTCTCCTCGTAGACCTTGTGAACCTAACAGTAACGACACATCAAAATTGATAAATTCCGAAAAACAAAAAACTTTAAAACATACCTGGTGGTCCTTGAAGACCTGGCAGACCTTTACAATTAAAAATAAATAAATAAATAAAAGTTAAAAATAATGATTTCAATATTTTACCTGGTAAACCGGCTGGACCTTGATCACCTTTCATGCCGGGTTGATTTAGTTGTGGTGGTGGTTGAATACAGTCACCTCGAAGACCTGGAGCGCCTGGTAGACCTGGTGAGCCTGGACGACCATCAAGACCACGATCACCTTTCATTCCTGAAAGACCTGGAGCACCTGGAAGTCCGCTGTTTCCTGAAATATTGAATATCATATGTTATTATATTTCATCTTTTCACTAAAATCATTAGAAACTCACCTTTCTCTCCTGCAAAACCTGGTTGACCTAGAGAATTTCCAAGTAAAAAACAAAATATATTCGAATGAATGAATGAATGAATGAATAAAGAGAACAAACCTGGCATTCCAGCGAAGCCACGATCACCTGGAAGACCTGGAGCACCATTACTACCAGGAAATCCATCACGTCCTTTAGCACCTGGGAGACCGGGTAAGCCGGGAGCACCTGGTAGACCTATTGAAAACAGAAGAAATATTTACTTCTAAGGATTTCAATCAAATCTTGTAGACGAACCATCTTTGCCTGGGGCACCAAGTGGGCCTATATAAATATACGATATGATACACAAAAAGAAAACTACAGAGAAATAGAATGTTTACCTGGTAAGCCGGCTGAACCTGGAAGGCCAGGAAGACCAGCATCTCCTTTCTATAAACAAATATTTTCGTTTTAAATATATCAAAAAAAAAAGGAAAGATGAACCACATACTTGTCCTGGGATAGGAGCAGCACAATCACGACCTGGATTACCGGGTGGACCGGAGAAACCTGAATTTCTTTAAAGAAAAACATCAATACAATTATTTTTATCATATTCGCTTCTGTAGAAATCTTACCCTTTCTCTCCTGGAAGACCTGGTAAGCCTGAAATATTGACAAGACGAGAAAACATTGTTAACTTGAATTTCGATTCATTTCTATCTTACCATCTCGACCTGGTGAACCTGCTTCACCTTTTGGACCAGCTGTAGCATAACCTAATATTACAAACAAGCATAAATATTATGAATCGAACAATAATTTTCTAGTTGATATTTACCTGGTTCACCTTTGTGACCTGGTAAACCTGGTAAGCCTATAAAACACAAATAAAGTCATGTTTTTTGTCAATTTTATTTCGATGAAACATCATACCAGCATCTCCTGGAAGACCTGGGGCTCCATTTAATCCTGGTGGACCTAAACGAATAATTTACGAAAGTATTATTTTGCGTTTTCCGCAGTGTTAGGATACAATACCATTGGATCCTGGTAAACCTGGTTGGCCAGCTTCGCCTATAAGAAAATAATGTTGACAATTGGAACTACGAGATAGAAAGACACGAACCTTTAGCGCCTGGAAGTCCACTGAGACCAGATGGACCTGGTGGACCAAGGGGACCAATTGGACCTGGTAAGCCTATTTTGACATGAACGATATAATGATTGGCAGATGAAAACAAAATGTTGTCGTTTTACCTGGAACACCAGCAGCACCTTTAGCTCCCGGAGCACCTGGATATCCATTGAGACCACGATCACCTTTAATACCTGGTAAGCCAGCACCACCATCACGACCTGGGAAACCTGCTTCACCTTTAGCTCCTGGTAGACCTGAAAGAATACATAACATAATTCGTAGAAATTCAATCGTTGTTCATTGCAGCAGTTGCTTACCATTGATGCCTGGTGGTCCATTCAAACCTAAATTTACAGATTAAGATAGGTTTTGTTATTCTGCATAAAATGAATTATGTTTATCTTACCTGCTGGACCAGCTTCTCCTTTAGGTCCTGGAAGACCACTGTATCCATTTTCACCTTTTTGTCCTGCGATGCCAGGAAGACCGGGTGCACCTGAAAGAAGTGATTTTAGTATGCAGTACATATGGATTCATTTATTTTACCTGGCAATCCACTTGGGCCAGGTAAACCCTATTGAAATAAGAAGAAAAAATAAATGTAAACTATCAAATAGTGTCGAACGAATGAAAATTTACTCGTTCGCCCGGTAAGCCAGGTGGTCCTAGAATTAAAGATAAAATTGAATAGATTCAATGTGATTGCATAGTCAACTTACCATTGCTTCCTGGAAATCCACGTTCACCAGCAGCTCCGGGAAGACCCGATGGTCCTGGAAGAACTGGTTCACCAATAGCACCTTTGATACCTATTTGACCGATAGCACGTTCACCTTTAGCACCTGGAAGACCCGGTAATCCATCTTTACCAGCTTGTCCTGGAAGGCCTGGTGCTCCTGGAAGACCTGGTGGTCCGCTAAAAAAATTGAATACGAATAAATCTATGCAGCAAAACATGAATATTCATTTTTTTACCGTTCTCCTTGCGGTCCACGTTCAGCAGCTGAACCCTAATAAATGAATTGCATTGAGCAAATCGAATCACGTTGATTTTTCAAACTTACTGGTTCTCCTTTTTGACCTGGAAGACCTGGAGCACCTGAGAAACCTCGATCACCACGTTGGCCTGGGATACATGCTGTACATGCTTGACCTGGTAGGCCAGGAAGACCTGAATTAAACGAACGGAAATAGATCGACAATCGAACTGAAAATATCATTCTTACCTCGATCACCTTTAAATCCTGATGTGCCCTAAAGAAAATAATAGAAATGAATTAATATCATAAATCGTTTTCTCTCTGTTTGATTTTGTATTACTGGAAGGCCTGGTAAACCGCCTGGACCTTGTGGTCCTGGGAAGCCTGGAACACCTTTGTCGCCTGGTAAACCTGGTGCACCATTCAATCCCGGAGCACCATTCAAACCACGATCGCCTTTAGCACCTGGAAGGCCTGGTAGGCCAGGTTGTCCACTTGGTCCACTACAATCAATATGATTCATCAATACAAAGAATTATGTTTAAACATGGAAACATACGGTAGACCAGCAAATCCTTTTTCTCCAGCTGCACCTGGGAGGCCTGGTGCGCCGAGTTGACCCGGAAGACCTTTAAAATGATAGAAAGAAAATCATAGAACATTTTCTCGTTATATTCAGTTGCGTATGTACCTGGTAGACCTAAAACGAGATAGAACAGACGAGTTAATTTTATGAAAAAAACAAAGAAATTAAAGTGATAACTAACCGTCAACGCCGGGTGGACCTGGTGGACCTATGAGAGAAAGAATAACAATACATAGAAGAAATGATCGAAGTTGATTTGTTAAATTTACCTTGATCACCCTTTTGTCCGCCAAGACCTGGTTCACCACGATCACTAAGAAAAAGAGCATCGATGAATGCAATACTCTTTGTTTTCGATGAAATTCACTTACCCCTTGATGCCAATTGGACCTGGAAGTCCATTGACACCGGGTAGACCAGCTTCTCCTACAAAACGAAGAATATATCAATTCAATAAAAATTCTCTTTATATATGAAATATACCTTTCATTCCAGGTAAACCAATTTCACCTGATGCTCCTGGTAAACCTGGAAAACCACGATCGCCTGCAGGGCCAACAGGACCTGGAGCTCCTGGAAAGCCTGGGCCTGGAAGACCTGGTTCACCTTTTTCTCCTGTAAAACAAATCATTCATCAATTTCTGTTGTATTCTATCGTCGAAACAAAAACTCACCTCCACGTCCGGGTAAGCCTGGGGCACCATCTACGCACGGAATAAATATATAGAATTTTTGTTATTCAAAAATCAAATGAATATTTACCGAATCCTTTAGGACCTGGAATACCTGGTGATCCATCACGGCCAGGAAGACCTATAGAAAAATAGACATTTATTTTTATATTTTGCCGAGAAGTTGAGATCGAGAAACACACCTGGTTCACCACGATAACCTAAAGAAAAGAGATTTTATGATAATTATCACGAATTGTTTTTTTTTATAATTTACCTGTAATGCCTTTTGGACCTGGAGTGCCTGGAAGACCTGGTAGACCTGCATCACCTTTCATTCCGGGTGTGCCTGGTAAACCTGGTAAACCATTTGGACCCTTTACAAAAATAAATACAAATTAGACTTGAACATTCTTCATCGAAGAAGAATGAGAACTTACTTGTGAGCCTGGTAATCCTGGAGTGCCTGGGAAACCACGATCACCTTTTTCGCCTTGTGGGCCAGGATATGACGCTAGATTTTGTGGTGCAGCTCGACCTGCAAATAAATACAGTAGAAACTTTCGAAATATAGTCAATTATCGAATTATACCTGGTTCTCCTTTGGCACCTGGAAGACCTTGTGGACCCGGAATACCTAAACGAACACGCCAATGAAAAACAAATAACCACTGAAAGAACTAGAAAACATACCAACTGGGCCAGGAATACCCTTTTCTCCTCGTTCACCTGGCAATGTAGCACCTGGTGGACCCATGTCACCCATTGGACCTGGGCTACCTGGTGGACCT
>ERZ781399.526-NODE-526-length-45165-cov-5.702150_pt1 | contig 45165 bp, 50 predicted proteins | sample MGYA00511014_ERZ781399 | MGnify/ENA primary metagenome ERZ781399 (study PRJEB29847, sample SAMN06458254) | wastewater metagenome | isolation source: Wastewater bioreactor | place: South Africa: Cape Town | study: EMG produced TPA metagenomics assembly of the...
GCCGACGACGCCCATGATCAGGAAGGTGCCGAAGCCCGACAGATCCTTCTTGGTCGTATAGCCATAGAGGCTGAGACCGAGGAAGGCCGCTGCGGTTGCGAAGAAGGTCGTCGCGATCGAGGTCTGGGTGAAGGCGAGGAAGATCGTCGACATCGACAGACCCATGATCGCCGCATAGCCCCAGAACAGCGCCTGCGCCGCGCCGGTCGACAGCTTGTTGATCCCGAAGCTGAGCACCATCACGAAGGCGAGCGGCGCGAGCATGACAACCCACATCAGCGGGCTGCCGATCAGCGACAGGGTGAAACCCGTCGAATAGGCGAGCATCGCGACGATGCCTGTAAGCAGCACGCCCGAGCCCATATAGTTATAGACCGACAGCATGTACGACCGCAGGCCGGCATCGACGGCCTGATCCATCGCGCTCGCGCTGCCAGGAAAGCCGGACGCCGCCATATTGGGGTCGTTCCAATTAGCCATTTTCAAATCTCCATCACCGGCCAGCCCATACCGGCCGTACTGCCAATATCAGTATTTTCGCCCTCCGTTTCAAGCGAAACCGGTCCGGGCGCCTTCGGCGCTGTCGCGCGCGGTGCAAACGCCCTATGACGGAGCGCACCATGTCGACACACCGCCTGTTCGTAGCCCTGCGCCCGCCGCGGCCGATTCGCGCCCGGTTGATCGCGGCGATGCACGGCATTTCGGGCGCGCGCTGGCAGGATGACGACCAGCTTCACCTGACCCTGCGCTTCATCGGCGAAGTCGATCGCCACCGCGCAGAGGACATCGCCGCGGCGCTCGGCGCCCTGCACGCCCCCGCCATCGCCGCGCGCATCGCGGGGGTCAGCCTGTTCGAGCGGCACGGGCGGCCGCATATGGTATGGGCGGGGGTTGAACCCGCCGAACCGGTCGCGGGGCTGCACCGCAAAGTCGACCAATTGCTGATGCGCGTCGGGATCGACACGGAGACGCGCGCCTTTCTGCCGCATGTCACGCTTGCGCGGCTCAATCGCGGATCAGGGCCCGTCGCGCCCTTTCTGGCCCTGAACGGCGATCTGGCGACGCCCGACTTCGTCTTCGGTCATGTCACCCTCTATGAGAGCGAGCTTGGCCATGGCGGATCGCGCTATCACCCGATCGCGCGCTATCCGCTCGACTGCCCGGTCGCCGCAACCAGCGCGGCGGCGACCGCGCTGACATCGGCCCAGGTTTCGGCAAAGCCGTCGTCAGCGCCATAATAGGGATCGGTCACGCTCTCGCCCGCCCGTCCGGGTACGAGATCGAGCATCAGCATCAGCCGCGCCGTCGCGTCCGCCGGGGCGAGCGCACGTGCGGTCCGCAGATTGTCGGCGTCGGCGGCCAGAATCAGATCGAAGCGGTGAAAGTCGCCGCGCACGAGCTGGCGCGCGCGCAGATCGTCGATATCGACGTCATGCCGCCTCGCCTCCGCCTGCGCGCGGGCGTCGGGCGGGTGGCCGACATGCCAGTCGCCAGTCCCCGCAGAATCGAGCCGCACCGCGATTCCGGCGTCGGCAAAGGCGGCACGCGCCGCGCCCTCCGCCAGCGGCGAGCGGCAGATATTGCCGAGACAGAGAAAAAGGATGGCGGGCGCATCGCCCCGGTCGTCGGTCATGTCATGTCTTTCTTCACAAAGTTGAACCGGTTTTCAACTTGCGCTGCCCGGCGGCTCTGCTAGCCATGGCGGCCAACGATAATGACTGAGGGAGCGCGGTGCCAGATGGCTGAGACGAGCAACGATCCGGGGACAGGCGTCGAAAGTGCGGAGACCGAACCGCGCGCGACGGGATACAGCTGGTATGTCCTCGGCGTCCTCGTCGTCGTTTATATCCTCAACTTCATCGACCGCCAGATCGTCAGCATCCTCGCGGTCGACATCAAGGCCGACCTCGGCCTGACCGACGCCGACATGGGCTTCCTTGGCGGTGCCGCCTTCGCGGTCTTCTATGCGCTGTTCGGCATCCCACTCGGACGCCTCGCCGACAATTGGAACCGCGTGAAGCTGCTGTCGATCGGCCTCGCACTCTGGTCAACGATGACCGCCCTGTCGGGGTTCGCACGCAATCAGGTGACGCTGACCTTTGCCCGCATGGGCGTTGGCGTCGGCGAAGCGACCGCCAGCCCGACCGCCTATTCGCTGATCTCCGACTATTTCCCCAAGCGGCAGAAGGCGACCGCGCTCGCCATCTATTCGTCGGGGCTCTACCTTGGCGGCGGCGTGTCGCTGTTCATCGGCGCCTCGATCGTCGAGGCGTGGAACCGCACCTGGCCGAACGGAGGGCCGATGGGGCTGGTCGGCTGGCACGGCGCCTTTCTGGCCGTCGGCATTCCCGGCCTGCTCGTCGCGCTGTGGGTCGCAACGCTGCGCGAACCCGCGCGCGGCGCGATGGACGGAGTCGCGAGCCACAGTTTGCCCCATCCCTTCCGCGAATTTTTTCGCGACCTGTCGACGATCGTCCCGCCCTTCACCCTGTTCGGCGCGGCGCAGCGCGGTGCGACTGCACTGGCGGTGAACATCGGTTTCGCCGCCGCGATCGCCGCCTTTGCGTGGTGGATGATCCGCCTGACGGGCAATTTCCCGCAATGGTCGGCGGTCGGGCTCGGCTATTATGCCGTCTTTTCATGGGCCTCGACGCTGCGCGCGCGCGATCCCGCGACCTTCCGTCTGATCTGGGGCACGCCTGCCTTCATCTGCACGACGCTGGGTTACGGACTCGTGAGCCTTGCCGCCTACGCCCTCGCTTTCTGGTCGCCGCCCTATGCCGAGCTTGTGCTGAAACTGCCGAAGCAGGAACTGGCGTTCATCCTCGGCGCCAATGGTGCGCTCGCGGGGTTCGTCGGGGTGATTCTGGGCGGGCGCATCGCCGACGCGCTGCGCGCCCGCAATCCGGCGGGCCGCATCCTGACGATCATCTTCGGCGTCGTCGCGCCGATCATCCCGATCTGGATCGGCTACACGACCGAAAGCAGCTTCCTCTTTTATGCGATGAACTTCCTCGCCGGGATGTTCGGCGCCGCGGCGCTGGGCGCTGCCGCCGCGACGACGCAGGATCTCGTCCTGCCCCGCATGCGCGGGACAGCGACCGCCGCCTTCTTCCTCGGCACGACGCTCGTCGGCCTGTCGTTCGGTCCCTATATGGTCGGGCAGATTTCGGACCTTGCCGGCACGGTGGTCGACGGCAAGCCGGTCGGCGACCTGCGCACGGGCATCTTGTCGCTGATCGGCGTCGCGCCGATTGCGCTGGCGCTGCTGATCTATGCCTATCGCTCGGTACCGCAAGCCGAAGCAACGATTGCCGAGCGCGCGGCGAGCGCGGCCGCCTGACCGCGCCCGCGCGCGATCAGTTCGCGGCGCCGAGCTGGATCACGCCGCAGGCAACGCGGCCGCCGCTGTTGCCGCTCGGATCGGTCTTGTAATCGTCGGGACCGGCGTGGATCACGAACGCCGCGCCATCGGCGTCGAGCAGTCCGCCCTCGCCGGTCAGCCGCGAACCGACGACCTGCAGCGTCGCGCGGCCAATCGTTCCCGATTCGACGACGAGGTTGGGCAGGTCGCCATGGTGCGCTCCCATCGGATTGTCGCGCCCGTGCTGGGCGTGGGTCGGGTTCCAGTGCGGGCCGGCGCTGCTGAAATCGGGCGGGGTGCATTGGCCGACGGCGTGCAGATGCATGCCATAGGTGCCGGGGGCAAAGCCGCGCGCGACCAGTTCGATGCGCAGGCCCGTTCCGTCCTTGTAGATATCGACGCGCCCACGGTCGGCGCCCGACGCGTCGTAAAGCTGGGCATGGGCATCGGACGGCGGCATCGTCGTCGTCGGCCCCTTCGATCCGCTGGCGCAGCCGCCAAGGGCGAGCAGCGAGGCGGCGCACAGCGCGGCGGTCATCGTCGGGCGAAAAGTGGCGGCAGGCTTCATCGATCGGCTCCCCATCATCTGGCGCGCGGTACGGCGCTTGCGGGAATCCTACGCCGCGGCGCAGCGTTCGTTCCCAGGCCCGCAGGATGCCCCGCCAAAGCCGCCGCGCCAAGCGCTTTCACGCCCGGGAAAGCAAAAGGGCCGCGGATCACTCCGCGGCCCTTCGCTGGCACATATCCGATCTAGCGATCAGAAAACGCGCGCATATTGTTCGTTGCCGACGAAGCCGAGCTTGCCGACGCCGCTACGCTTCACGACCGCCATGACGCGATCGACCACGATATAGCGGGCGTAGGGGTCCGGCTGGATCTGCAGTTCGGGTTCGACCGGCAGCGCCTTCGTCTGCTCGAGATAATCCGAAAGCTGCGCCAGATCGACCGGAACGCCGTTCCACGTGACCGTCCCCGCGGGGTCGATCATGATCTTGTTCTTTTCCGGGTCGACATTGTTCTTCGAATCGGTCGGAACCGGCAGGTCGATCTTCACCGCGTGGGTCTGGACCGGAATGGTGATGATGAACATGATGAGGAGAACGAGCATGACGTCGATCAGCGGCGTCGTGTTCATTTCCATCATCGGTTCATTATCGTCCCGATCCCCAACAGCCATAGCCATGAGACTATTCCTTCATTCCTTGGCGGACCGCCTTAGAGGCGGCCCAGCGTGGCCGAACCAGGGGCAGGTTCCGAAATGAACCCGATCTTCTGGAAACCGGCATATTGCATCGTGTAGATCACACCGCCGATGCACTGGTACGGCGTGTTGATGTCGCCGCGGATATGCACTTCGGGGAAGTTCTCTTCGGTGATATTCTGGGGCCCGCCGATATCCTTGAGAAGCTTTTCAAGCTTGTCTTGGCCGCGCTTGAGCAATTCGCGCGAATCGACCGGAGCCTGGCCCCAATATACTTCGCAGCTACCGGGGGTTGCGCCCGCTCGAACCGAGATGTTCACATTCTCGGGCTTCGTCGTCGTCGGCTCAAAAGCGACGTCGGGCAGCTTGAGCTCCACCGTCTCCAACACCACGGGAACCGTGATGAGGAAGATGATGAGAAGCACAAGCATGATATCCACGAGCGGCGTCGTGTTGATGTCGGACATCGGGGCATCTTCGCCCTTTGCGCCTGCACTCATCGCCATAGGATTAGCATCCTGTCACAAAATTACTGTCATGGACCTGCGAAAAGCCTGCCGAAGCGCGCCTTTTCGCTGTCCAGCGGCCCCGCCGATCGCCTGAGCGGCCGACGGGGCGCGAGAGTCTTAGGCCTTCTTCGGCGCGGCGGCGGGAGCAGCCTTGGCGGGCGCAGCGGCAACCGCCGGCTTCACTTGGCCGCCCGACATGATCGAGCCGAGGACGTCGTTCGAGAAGGTCGACAGACGGCGGGCAATCGCCTTGTTGCGGCTCTGGAGCCAGTTGAAGGCGAGAACCGCGGGAACCGCGACGATCAGACCGATGGCGGTCATGATGAGTGCTTCGCCAACCGGGCCGGCGACGGTGTCGATCGAGGCCTGGCCCGATGCACCGATCTTCACGAGGGCGCGAAGAATACCGATAACCGTACCGAACAGGCCGACGAACGGCGCGGTCGAACCGACGGTCGCGAGGAAGGCGAGGCCGCCGTTGAGCTTCGAGTTGATGTGGTTCTGCGAACGCTCGAGCGTGCCGTGCATCCAGTCATGCGCTTCGACCGGGTCGGTCAGCTTGTTATGCTCTTCGTTGGCGCGCAGACCGTCTTCGACGACCTGACGATAGGCGCTGTTCTTTTCGAGCTTGTTCATGCCTTCGGCGAGGGTCGGCGCACGCCAGAAGTTCGCGTCGACCGCCTTGCCCTGGTTGATCACCTTATTCTGTTCGAACAGCTTGGTGAACAGGATGTACAGCGTGCCGATGAACATGATCAGCAGGACGAGGAAGGTGATCTGCGACACGATACCGCCTTCGCACAGCGCCGGGACGAGACCATAGGGGTTCTCGCCCTCTTTCTTGACGCACATCGACGCGGGCATGAGGCTCATCCCGACATCATGGGCACCAGCCGCAGCAGCGGCGTTCGCAATCAGATTGAACATTTCGATATTCCCTCTCAAAAAATCTAAACCGGGGGTCGGCATTGCTGCCGGAAAATTCAGGAAAAGCGACGCTTAGCGATCGATCTTCCAGGTAAAGCGGCTCGACCAGCTACCCGTCGTGGGGTTGCCGTTCCGATCGACGGCCGGTGCGAATTTCGCACGGCGCATCAGCAGCTTGCACGCTGCATCGTCGAGGTCGGAATGCCCGCTGGACGATGTGACCGAACAGCCGGTGGGCCTGCCGTCGGTGCCGATGGTCAGACGGAAACCCGTCGTCCCTTCGCGTTCCTGACGCTGCGCGCTCGGCGGATAGTCGTCGTTCGTCACCCAGCGGCCCGGAGACCCCTTCGGCGACGCGCCCTTCGACATGTCGGGGGTCGGCGGCGGAGCCGGCGGCGCGGGCGGCGTATAGACCTGCGGCGGCGGCGCCGGCGGCGGCGTCGGAACCGACTGAATCTGGTTCGCGGTGCTCGGCGGCGGGATCGGCGACGGAGGCGTCACGACCGGCGGCGGCGGCGGCAGCTTGTTATCCGGCGGCGGCGGCGGCGGCGGCTCCTCCGGCGGCGGCGGCTCTTCGACGTCCACCACGTCCAATTTTTCGGCAATTTTCTTGACGATGCTGATATTCAGGCCGTTCACCAGGCCGTAGCCCAGCACTGCCGTCAGCAAGCCCACCAAGACAATTGCCACTACCCTGTTTTTAGGGTCGACATTATCACCATAAGCCATTCAGGGACGACGCTCCTTGCTAGATCATCCTGACACCAAATCCGCACCATCGGGTTCGGTTGCCAATTGCCCGGATATTTTCCGATGCGCTCCGCAGACCCGATGGCTTAGCAGCCGGCTTGTTCTGTTTATGCCGGACGCTTCACCGCTCGTCCTATCGCGGTGGCGAGAAGTTCGCAAACCCTTTATCAGCGGTTAATGTGCACTTGTCCATGATGGGCAATTGGCCGCCTTTCGAGGCAGGATAGAACAGAAGGTGGATCGAATATGCGCGCCCTCGCCCTGGCTACCGTGGCCGGCATTGCTTTGTTTACTAATTGTTTTTCAGATGCTTACGCCGAGTCTCCGACCCCCGCCGCGGTCGCCGAAAGCCCCTGGAGCTATGCCGATCTCGCCGATCTGGCGACAGTTGCCCCGATGGTGATCGAGGCGCGCCTCTACAGCACGGCGCTGCTGAAACCCGAACGCGCACCGGGGCTCGCGGCGGGCTTTGCGCGATTCTATGTCGAGGCCGATGTGGTCAGCCTGATTCGCGGATCGGGCCCGCTGGCGGCGCGGATCAGCTATCTCGTCGACCTTCCGCTCGACGCAAAGGGCAAGCCGCCGAAGCTCAAAAAGAAGCAGCCCGTGCTGCTTTTCGCCCGCCCGGTCGCGGGCGCGGCGGCGGGGAGCAGCAGCACCGGCAGCGTCCAGCTGATCGCGCCCGACGCTCAATTGCCGTGGGACGCTGCGACCGAATCGCGGCTGCGCGCGATCCTGACCGAGCTGGTCAAGCCCGGCGCGCCGCCCGCGATTACCGGAATCGCCAACGGCTTCCACGTCCCCGGCACGTTGCCCGGCGAGGGCGAGACGCAGCTGTTCCTCGACACCAAAACCGGCGAGCCGGTGTCGATCACCGTCCTGACCGCCGCCGACGGATCGCGCCGCTGGTCGGCCGCCTTTGGCGAGATCGTCGACGAAAGCGCGCCGATTCCGCGCCAGAACACGCTCGGCTGGTATCGCCTCGCCTGCGGCCTACCGCGCAGCCTGCCGCTCAGCAAGCTCGGTGGCACCGCCCCCGAAGACCGCAAGAAGGCGGCCGCCGACTATGCCGTCGTCCTCGGCGCGCTCGGCCAATGCACGCGCACCCGCACGCCGCCGCCGGGCCTCTGATCCAGCCGAATTGCCGGGCCTGCGGCAACGCGGGGCCTTGTTTCCGGGCGAAAAGCCGATAGGGGCGCAGGCGACCGCGGGCTCCGGCCCGCCCTGCCAAGGAGTGCCTGCATGTCGCCTCAGCCCGCCCCCGCCGCCCCGCGCCCGCCGCTGCGTGTCGCGCTCGCCGGTATCGGCGTCGTCGGCGGCGGCGTCGTCCGGTTGCTCGAGGCCAATCGCGACCTGATCGCCCGCCGCGCCGGCCGCGCGGTCGAGATCGTCGCCATCTCCGCGCGCGATCGCCAGAAGGATCGCGGCGTCGATCTGTCGCCCTATCGCTGGGAAGACGATATGGCGGCGCTGGTCGAGGCTGAGGATGTCGATGTGGTGGTCGAAATGGTCGGCGGCGCCGACGGCCCGGCGCTGACGCTCGCGCGTCAGGCGCTGGGCGCCGGCAAGGCGCTCGTCACCGCGAACAAGGCGATGATCGCGCATCACGGGCTCGATCTGGCGCGGATCGCCGAGGCGCAGGACACGCCGCTGAAATATGAAGCCGCCGTCGCAGGCGGCATCCCGGTCATCAAGGCGATCCGCGAAGGCGCCTCGGCGAACGAGATCGCGCGCGTCTACGGCATCCTCAACGGCACCTGCAATTATATCCTGACGCTGATGGAGCGCGAGGGCGCGAGCTTCGCCGATGCGCTCGCCGCGGCACAAGCCGAAGGCTATGCCGAGGCCGATCCGACCTTCGACGTCGACGGGATCGACGCCGCGCACAAATTGTCGATCCTCGCCGCGCTCTGTTTCGGCACCCGGCTCGATTTCGACACGGTGACCGCGGAGGGTATCCGCGGCCTGATCGCCGCCGACATTCGCGAGGCCGCCGCGCTCGGCCACCGCGTCCGCCTGATCGGCATGGCCGAACGCGACGAAAGCGGTCTCTATCAGCATGTCCAGCCGTGCCTCGTCCCCGCCGACCATCCGCTGGCCTATGTCCCCGGCGCGCTCAACGCCGTCGTCGCCGAGGGCAATTTCGTCGGCCGCCTGTTTTTCGAAGGCGCGGGCGCGGGCGCGGGGCCGACGGCCTCGGCGATCGTCGCCGACATCATCGACATCGCGCGCGACGAATATGGCCCCGCCTTCGCGATGCCGGTCGATGCGCTCGATGCCGCCCCCGCCGCCGATGCGGGCGCGCGTGTCGGAAAACATTATGTCCGCCTGATCGTCGAGGACCGGATCGGCGTCCTTGCCGAGATCGCGACCGCGATGCGCGACGCCGGCGTTTCGATCGAAAGCTTCATCCAGCGCGGCGACGATGCCGAAGGCGGCGTCCTGATCGCGCTCGTCACGCACGAAGGTCCGGGCCGCGCCGTCGCTGCGGCGCTCGCTGCGCTCGCCGCCTCGGATCATGTCATCGGCACGCCGATGCACATGCCGATCCTGGCGCTCTGACCCCGCTTGCATTCGCGAAACCCCCTGTTACCCCTCGCATAGGGGAACGGGGGGATGGACATGGATATAGCGATCCGGGACGGGCTGACCGAAGCACGCACACTGGCCCGCCGGCATTGGCAAGCGCTGCTGGCCTATGTTGGCCTCGGCGTCGTGCTGCCCTTTCTGTTGCTGTCGAGCGAGCCGATCTTCGATCTGCGCACCCTTGTCGCCATCGCCGCCGATCCCTGGACCTATCGCGTCAGCGGTTCGATCACCGGACCGCTCTACCTTCTGGGCATCGTCAGCCTGATCGTCAGCGGCGCGCTGCTCGCGGCGTGGAATGCGCTGCTCGCCGACATCCGCGAGGGTTATATTTCGGAGATCATGTACGGGCTCGTCGCGGGGGCGGCCTATCTGGCGGTCAATATGATCCTTTATTTTGGCGTCGGAATCATCTTGTCGCTGCCGATCCTGCTGCTCGCTGCATTTCAGCCTGTTCAGAACTATGGAATCGCCCTTGTGATCCTCCGCTATATCGTTTCGGCGCTGCTGGGATCGTGGATCTATGCGCGCTTCTGTCTCGTCGGCCCGGTAATGGCGGCGAGCGGGCGGCTCGAGCCGGTATCGGCCTTTGCCGAATCCTGGCGCCGCACGCGAACGGCATGGTCGCGCCTCCTCTGGCTCTATCTTGCCATCTATGTCCTGTCCGGCCTGCTGACGCTGGCGCTGCTCGCACCGCATCTCTTCATTCTGTTCAACAGCCCGCCCGGCAGCTTCGCGGAAACGGCGATGAGCGTCGGATGGCTATTGTTCTGGGCCGCCTATTTCCTGATGTTGCTGCTCGTTCCCGCGGGTCTGTACCGCGCCTCCGAGGGTCGGGCCGCGGTCGAGGTCTTTGCCTAGGCTGCGCGTCTAGGGCTCCTCGGGCAGCGCGGGGGTGCCCGTTTCGGGATCGGTCGCGCGCTTCGCCATCTCGTAAAGCGGATTATATTCGGGGCCGGGCTTGTACCCCCCGCCGATCGGCATCCAGTTATAGGGCAGCTTGTCGAGGCTTATCGCCTTCGCCTCGGCGCGCGGGATTTGCGGCGATGCGTCCTGACCCACCCCGGCGATGGCGCGCAGTTCGGGCGACAGGCGATTGCGGTCGGTATCGGAGCCGCACACCAGAATCTCGCCAGCCTTGATCGGGCCGCAGCGGCGCACGGGGTCGGGCAGCACCCGGCTGCGCGCGATCGCACCCTCGGCGTCCTGCGCGGGCGGCGGCGACGCATCCTGCGCGGCGAGCGGCGGCGCTGTCATGCCGATGACGCACGACAGCGCAATCACGCCCCCGAATCGGGCGAAGCGATCTCGACAAGCGGGGCGCACGACCATATGGCGCCCAGCATGCCGATGGGGCGGAGCAAGTAAAGACGGAGATGTGTACCGATGGCAAAAAGTGGCGGTAGCAACCTCGACCGGGTCCTGGTGCTCGAAATGGTGCGCGTCACCGAAGCCGCGGCGATCGCCGCCGCCAAGCTGATCGGCCGCGGTGACGAAAAGGCGGCCGATGCCGCCGCCGTGGAGGCGATGCGCAACGCGTTCAACACGCTCTATATGGACGGCACGATCGTCATCGGCGAAGGCGAGCGCGACGAAGCGCCGATGCTCTATATCGGCGAAAAGGTAGGCAATGCGCCCGGCAAGGGTCCGAAGATCGACATTGCGGTCGATCCGCTCGAAGGCACGACGATCACCGCCAAGGCCGGCCCCAACGCGCTCGCGGTGCTCGCGATCGCCGAAGAAGGCTGCCTGCTCAACGCCCCCGACGTCTATATGGACAAGCTTGCGGTCGGCCCCGGCTATTCGCCCGGCATCGTCAATTTTGACAATAGCGTGCGCGAAAATGTCGAAGCGGTGGCCCGCGAAAAGGGCTGCGCGCCGGCCGACATCATCGTCTGCGTCCTCGACCGTCCGCGCCACGAGGCGATCATCGCCGAACTGCGCGCGATCGGCTGCGGCGTTGCGCTGATCCCCGACGGCGACGTCGCAGGCGTGATCGCGACGACCAATCCCGAAACCAATGTCGATATCTATATGGGATCGGGCGGCGCCCCCGAAGGCGTCCTCGCCGCAGCGGCGCTGCGCTGCGTCGGCGGCCAGTTCAAGGGCCGCCTGCTTTTCCGCAACGACGACGAGCGGCTGCGCGCGAAGAAATGGGGGATCGAAGATCTCGACCGCGTCTACGACCTCGAAGATCTGGCCAAGGGCGATGTGATCTTCGCCGCAACCGGCGTCACCGACGGCTCGCTGCTGCGCGGCGTCAAGCACCGGCGCGGCGGCATTTTGACCACCGAAACGGTCGTGATGCGCGCATCGTCGGGTACGGTGCGCTGGGTGAAGGGCGAACATCGCCTCGGCTGAGGATGCCCTGCAACCCCAAAGCGGGATCAGGACTCTAGCCGCCGCCATCCCGCGCATCATTGGGCGGTGCCCGTGCGCCGCCCTGTCCCCCATCGGCGGCGTCCCCGCCCGCCAGCGCGCGCGCCAGCGGCCTTAGCGCCAGCGTTCCGAGCCGAACGCGCGGCATCTGCTTGCCGGGGACGGCGGACAGCACGAAAGCGGGATCGAGCCGCAAAGCGGCCGCCGATGCTTTCGCCATCCGCACCGTGTAACGCCCGTAAGCTACGCTTTCGAAAAGGAAATATCCGTCGAACTCGGTCAGCGTGGTCGCGCGCACCCGTCCTTCGGCATCGACCAGCTCGAACTGCAATCCCTCGATCGCATTGCCGCCGTCGCGCATTGCGACGCCTTCGATTTCGCCGGCGGCGGTCAGCGGCAGCGCGACCCGCGTCGCGACGCCGGGCCGCGGCGTGACGACCACACCGGGCAGCGCGGGCTGGACATAGGGATCGGGCAGGCTCCCGGCGTCGATGCCGATCATCACCGGACGAAAGGGTTCGAGTCCGTCGATCGTGGCGCTGCCATCCTTCGCGGTCGCGCGATCGACAAAGGCATTGCCCGCGGTCAGCGGGACGTCGGCGACCGCCGCTTCGCCCGGCTGGCGGATGCCGTCGGCATTGTCGTCCATCCACACTTCGGCGAGCACCTGGCCGCGGCTTGCGAGCTTTTCGCTCGACACGCGCCAGCCCCCGCTGCCGCCATCGGCCCGGCTGCGCGGCCCGAAGCTGAAGGCGAGCGACAATGACGCCGCGACCGATCCGTCGCTCGCCACCTCACCGAAGCCCGAAAGCTGAAACTTGTCGAAACGCCGCGTGTAGCCAATCCCGGCGCGCGCGCGGTCGAGCCCCTTGTCATAGCCCAGCTCGGCGCGCCATTCGGCGTCGCGCTTGCCCGACCATTCGGCAATTGCGGTCAGGCGCGAATCGGCGTTTGATCCCGCCAGCGCAAAGCGCGCCTCACCGCGCAGGCGGACGCGCCCGATACGCGCATTGGCGAGCAGTGTGGCGGTCAGATTGTCGGGCGGGTCGGGGCCATAGGGCACATCCGATCGCGACCAGTCGATCTGTCCGGTCAGCGTTATCGTGCGGAAACTCGCCGAGGCGCGCGCCGACGCCTCGATGCTCGAAACGCCCGAGGTCCGGTCGATCTTCGCCAGATCGACGTGCAGCGGCAGCACCGTCTGTCCCAATTTTACCGACTGGTCGATCGACACCGAATAGAGGCCGTTGATATTATTGATAAAACGGTCCGAAACAAAACCGCCCCACCCGCGCATGGCGTCAGCGCGGATATAGGTTTCGCCAAAGCCGGCGAGCCAGCTTGCCCGCAGTGCGCGGCCGCCATCATCGGCATAGGCCGCGCCGACCTCCAGCAAGGTCGGGCCGATCGAGCGGCGCAGCGCCGCCTCGCCATAGTTGCGGCGGATATTTTCGATCAGCAGGCTGTGGAAATAGGCGGCGATCGAGGTGCGCGTGTCGAGACCGCGCTCGATCCCAGCCGAACCGCGCCAGCCGCGCCGGAAGGCGCCGCCGCGGGGTCCGCCGAATTCGATCAGATCGGTATCGTCCTGGGCAATCCCGGCCCAATACCAGGTCTTTTGCGGCGGAATCGAATCGAGCCCGACCTGCAACTGCCGGATTTCGCGCCGCACTTGCCCCTGCGGGCCATAAAGGACGATTTCGAACCGGTTCGATCCATATTGCAGTGGGACGCCCAGAAATTCGTAGCGGCCATCGCCATTGGGGCTGGTAAAGGCCAGCAACTGGCCGTTGCGATAGAGTTCGGCGTCCCATCCGGCGGGCAAATCGCCCCGGAAATCGGTCTTGTCGAACGCATCGGGGCGTTCGACCGGGCGATTGGTCAGGACCGCGCCGCGGCCCGGTACCGACTGGGCGACGATTCCCGTCGACAACAGGCTGACATCGCCGACCGCATAATGCGTCGCGCGGAGCGGGCCGAGAAGCTGGCCGGTGGGATCGGTTCGATAGAGCCGCAGGCGCAGGCTGTCGGGAACGCCCTTGTCGTCGGACGACAGGCGCGCATCGAAGCTTTGCTTGAGCAATTCGCCGGCCGCGAAGATTTCGTAGCGCGCCTGCGTCGAAGAACCGCCCTGCTTGTCGGACACCACGCCTGCAGAGGCGACGACATCGACCGACGGCGTGCTCCACGTCCGGTAGGGGCGCGCCGTTTGCGGCAGGCTGGCGAGATCGAAGCGCGTCTGCGGACGGATCGTTGCGGCGCGCGCGCGGCGTTCCGCGGCGAGCTGAAACGGCAATTTTTCCTTCGAATCGATGCGCAGAACCGCATTCGACAGGTCGGCGCTGATCGGCACCCCGATCCATTTCGACAGGCTGGCAAGGTCGACGCACCACCCCGCCGCCGTGTCGCGGATCGTATTCGCCCCGATCCGGAAGCGCTCGCTGCCCGCGCGGACTTCGCCCGCGTCGCGGTCGATCAGGAAGGTGCGGCGCTCGTCGAGCACCCAGCCGGTTGCGCGGCGCAACTTGCGGTCGACGCGCACCGCGAGATCGAGTGCGAGCACAACGTCGGCAAGATCGACGCACAGCCCCTGCGGCGTCTGATAACCCCGCACGCCGTCGCCGAGCCGATATTGGCCCGAGCGCAGGTCAAACAGCCAGCGGTCGTCTTCGTTCGGTTTCCAGCCGTCGCTAGGTATTTGAGAAATATCTGTTTTTTCAGCGGCATGGGCGCCGGTGGGCAGCGTGCCCACCAGCGCCATCCCGGCGGCGAGCGCCGGCAGCAGGCGTTTCAGGAGGGCGCCGAGCATCGCCGCCTCCGCCCGATCCCGCGCGCCGTCCGGCTATTTCACCACCCGGTCGGCCTGATCGATCGTCGCGCCGCCGACTTCGCGATCCTCCGAATAGCGGATCTGCACCGGCCCTTTCAGCTTCGCCGCGACCTCTGCCGGCACGCGCAGCGAAACGGTGCGCTCGCCGACCTCGGGATAGACGGCGATGCCGCGCGCGAGCAGCAGCGGCTCGGCCACACCCGGCCGCGTCACCGCGATATCGCCATAGACCGACCGGTTGCCGGTGCGCGTCAGGTGGAAATTGAAGGCAGGTCCGTCGCGCGTATCCCCAACCCAAGCCTCCCCGATCTTTGCGGTCGCGGCGAGGTCGCCGACGCGCACGATGATCGGGATAGTGATGCCATAGATGGGGGTGAGCGCGATCGACACACCTTCGCCCTTCGGCTTGGCAGGATCGGCCACGGCCGGTGCCGCATCGGGAACCGCGCGGAACAGCATATGCGCGCGATATTCACCCGGCGCGAGCCCTTCGGGGATACGCACGCCGATGCGGATCACCTGCGGCTGGTTCGGCGGCAGCGTCACGCGGCGCGGGCTGAAGGCGATCATGTCGAGCGCGGCGCGTTCGGCAGCGTTCGCGTTCGCCTCGTCGATCTCGTCGAGCCCGCCCTCGGCGGTCATCCGCTTGACCTCCAGGCTGACGCGGTAGGTTGCGGGTTCGGCCCCGATGTTGTTGAGCACCACCTCGGTGCCGCGCGATCCGTCGAGAATCACGCGCGTCGGTGCCACGAGCAGATCGCCCGCGGCGTACGCGGACGGCGCGGTGCTGCTGCACACAGCCGCCGCGAGCAGGCAAAAGCCCCTGAAAAAGCGAAACATAGATACGATCCCCACAATCGTGCGGGGGCCGCGGTCGCCGCCCCCAGGTTGGTCGCATCCCTGTTGCGCCATCATGGTTGATATTTCGCTAACCATGCCGGGGCCCGCGCACGTAGTCCTGCGCCGCGCATACGAAAAGGGGCCGCCGGAGCTGGTATCCGGCGACCCCTTTCGATGGCCGGCACGCCCACAGGCGCGCCGATCCCCCCACCTGATAATCAGGGTTTACTGGTAGTTGGCAGTGACGTTGAACGTGCCGCTGTAATCGCCAGCCGTCTGGTTGGCGCCAACGCTGAGCGTGCCGCCGACCTGAAAGCTGCCGCCGGTCGCACCGAGCGTGACGTTCGTCGCCGAATAGCTGAGCGTCGAGTTCATCGTGCCGCCGAGCGATCCGTTGAGCGTGACATTCGCGTCGCCGCCGACCACGACAACCGCACCATTGGTGCCGGTGATGTCGAAATTGGCCGCCGTCGTGGTGCCGGTGCAGGTCAGCCCGGTGCCGCAGGTCACGCCGCCCGCGGTCGACACCGCGACCGTCGAGGCGGTCGCGCCGCTGATGACGGTCGCGAACTGCAGGTCGCTGGTGTTGGAGAGCGTGATCTGGCGAAGGATCTTCGCCTTCGCCGTACCCGTGGCCGTCGCCGCATGCGCCGCCGGGGCGTTCATGGCAAGAGCAGCAATAGCGGCGCCGATGAGGGCGCGCTTCATTCCAATGGTGCGCATAAGTTGGTCCCTTGAACAGTCGATAATCGAATGGAAATCCCACCCCATTCGCCGCCCCCTTTAGCGGGCGACCGGTTCAGTTTTTGCCCAACAAGCATGGTTAACAGCGCATATAGAATTGGCCCGCCTTGCGGGGTGCAAGCGAGCAAAAACAAGGCGTTAAGCCAGTATTCGGCCAATCGTGGGGATTGCCGTCGCCTCTTTAACGGCCCGCGGCGGGACAGATTAAGCGCGTCGGATAGAAAAATATCAGCAGCGAATCGCGATAGGTCGGCAGGCGCCGATCAGATCGATTCGCCCGACAGCCGCTGGCAGATCATGTCGAGCTGGTCGAGCGACGCGAATTTCAGGGTCAACGCGCCCTTGCCGCCGCCCGCATAGTGAATCGCAACGCCAATTCCGAGCAGCTCGGACAGATGCCGCTCGACCGCGACGATGTCGGGATCGCGCCCGCCGCCAGCCGCGCTCGGGCTTTCGGCGGGCGCCTTGCGGCCGCCCCCCTTCGCCTCGCGCACCAGCGCCTCGACCGTACGCACCGACAAGCCTTCCTGGACGACCCTGCGCGCGATCGCCTCGGCGCCGTCGGCCCCGATCAGCGCGCGCGCATGACCCATCGACAGCGATCCGTCACCGACCAGATCCTGCACTTCGACCGGAAGGTCGAGCAGACGCATCAGATTCGAAACATGGCTGCGCGACTTGCCGACCAGCTTTGCCAGCGCTTCTTGGCTGTGACCGAAATCCTCGATCAGCTTGCGATAGGCGCTCGCCTCTTCGATGGCGTTCAGATCCTGGCGCTGGATATTCTCGACCAGCGCAATCTCATAGGTCGCAGCGTCGTCGAGTTCGCGCACCAGCGCCGGAATCTGGTGCAGCCCCGCGCGCTGCGCTGCGCGCCAGCGGCGTTCGCCGGCGACCAACTGGTACCCCTCGCCCCCCGGCGCGCGCCGGACGATGATCGGCTGCAACAGGCCGCGCGTCCCGATCGAATCGGCAAGCTCGGCAATCGCATTTTCATCGAAGTGGCGGCGCGGCTGGCCGGGAAGCGGGCGAATTGCGCCCACCGCGATATGCTGCACCGAATCGCCAGCAGGTGCTGACGTCGCCGGGCGGGCGGCCCCGGGACTCGCGAGTACCGGGGCTTCTGCCGCTACGTCGCCGAACAGCGCATTCAGACCGCGGCCGAGTCCCGACGGGCGTTTGCGCGGCGCAGATTGTCCGGTTTCATCTTTATTATCAGCCATTTATGCAGCCTTGCGAACATTGGGCAGGCGGTCGATCAATTCGCGCGCGAGCGCAATATAGGCGGCCGATCCAGCGCAGCGATGATCGTAGATCAGCGCCGGAAGCCCGTGGCTCGGCGCCTCGGACAGCCGCACGTTGCGCGGAATGACGGTCTGAAAGACCACCGGCCCCAACACTTCGCGCACATCGTCCGAAACTTGGTCGGTGAGCCGGTTGCGGCGATCGAACATCGTCAGCGCGACGCCGAGAATTGACAATTTCTGGTTGAAGCGACCGCGTACGCGCTCGACCGTAGTGAGCAGCTGGCTCAACCCCTCGAGCGCAAAGAATTCACACTGCAACGGCACGATCAGCGATTCGGCGGCGATCAGCGCGTTCAGCGTCAGCATGCCGAGCGACGGCGGACAGTCGATCAGGCAGATATCCCACTGCCCCGCCTCGGCACTCGTCAACGCCTGCTCAAGGCGATGGAGCCGATCGGCAAATTCGATCAGTTCGATCTCGGCACCCGACAGATCGACCGTCGCAGGGACGATATCAAGCCGCGGCACTGCGGTCGGGACGGCACAATCGGCCAGCTGCGCATCGCCGCGCAGCAATTCATAACTCGAAAATTCGCGCTGCGACTGCGCGATTCCGAGCCCCGTTGAGGCGTTGCCCTGCGGATCGAGGTCGATGATCAGCGTGCGCCAGCCCGTCGCCGCAAGCGCGGTCGCCAGATTGATCGCGGTCGTCGTCTTGCCGACCCCGCCTTTCTGGTTCGCCACGGCGATACGGATCATCGCTTTCCTCGCTGTTTTGCGCCGATCGTCCCCATGCCGACCAATATCTGGCTCTCGGCGTCGGTCCGGCTCTGTTCCACGTGAAACATTCTCTGCCATGGCTGCGGCAGAGATGCCAGTTCCTTAACTGCATTTCGCCCCTTTGGCAGCAGCCACCGCGTCGATTCGGTGGAAAAACGCGTGGATAAGGCGATCAGCTTGTCGAGCGGCGCAAAGGCCCGCGCGCTGATCGTCGCGGCGGGACGCGGCGCGATGCGTTCGAGCGGCGCTTCGACAACCTCGACATGCGCAAGATCAAGTTCGCCCGTGACCGCACGCAAAAAATCACAGCGCCGCCGCCGCGATTCGACAAGCAGCATCGGCCGCGGCGACAGGATTGCGACGACCAGCCCCGGCAACCCTGGTCCGCTGCCCAGATCGATCCAGAGGCCCTCGCCCGCATCGTCGAGCGCCAGCAACTGCGCGCTGTCGGCGATATGCCGCACCCACAAGGTCGAGACTGTCGATGCAGCGATCAGATTCTGCCGGGCATTCTCCTCGACCAGCATCGCGGCAAAGCGCTCGAGCTGCGCCCATTGCCGTTCATTCGGCGCAAATGTCGCCCCGATCCAACTCCGTGCCTCCGCTTCGCTTGTCAGCAATTCGACCGTCATGCGTATATTGTCCCGTCGATCAATGGCCCTCGACCTCACCCACCCTAGCGCCTCTCGATCGGCATTTGAATCCGGCGTCGGGGTGCGAGGTCGGTTACACGGCGGACCGGCTTCAACGTTAGCCAAACGGAGGAAGGGCCGAGAACCACCAGTTACATTTTGCCTCACCGTGAGCGTTGGAGGTGGTAACGGAGTCTCTTCTGCTTGACCCGCTTTGCGGCAATAGCAGCTATTCGATAGAAATGTCGGCCAAACCCAACTCACGCCGCCCGTCGTCGACTATGCACCATGATCGCGGTCAGCGCAGCTGGGGTCACGCCGTCAATGCGCCCCGCCTGCCCGAGTGTTTCGGGTCTAGCCTTGGTTAGGCGCTCGACCATTTCGCGCGAAAGGCCGCCGATCGCGGCGTAGTCGATCGTAGCGTCGAGCAGAATAGCCTCATTCGCCGCGAGCGCGCGCAGTTCAGCTTCTTGCCGTGCAATATAGGGCGCATAGTGCGCATCCTCGGCAAGTTCGGCGAGCAATGCCGGGTCGATGTCAGCCAGCTCGGGCGCGAGCGCCACCAAGTCGCCGATCGCCACACCCGAAAAGCGCAGCAGATCGATTCGCGTGCGCGGTGCGCCGTCGCCAGGCAACGCCAAGCCTATCGCGGCATAACCGGCGCTCGAAACCGGTGCCGACAGCAGCTCGGTCGCTTTGGCGCGCTCTGCCATGCGCGCTTCGAACTGCGCCGCCGTCACCGGTCGCACCAGCCCCAGCGCGATCCCCTTCGGCGTCAACCGCGTCGCGGCATTGTCGGCGCGCAGCCGGAGGCGATATTCGGCGCGCGCGGTGAGCATGCGATAGGGCTCGGTGACACCCTGCAACACCAGATCGTCGACCATCACCCCGATATAGGATTCAGACCGATCGAGGATCAGCGGCTCGCGGCCCTGCGCCGCCAGTGCGGCATTCGCCCCCGCAACCAGTCCCTGTGCCGCCGCTTCCTCATATCCGGTGGTGCCGTTGATCTGACCCGCGCACCACAGGCCGGCGATCGCGCGCACCTGCAGACTGCGATCGAGCGCCCGCGGATCAATATGGTCATATTCCACCGCATAGCCGGGCACGGTCATCTCGACGCGTTCCAGACCCTCCATCGAGCGCAGCATCGCGAGCTGGACATCGGCGGGTAGCGAGGTTGAAATGCCGTTCGGATAGACGAGCGGCGAATCGAGCCCCTCGGGTTCCAGAAATACCTGATGCCCGTCGCGGTCGGCGAAGCGGTGGATCTTGTCCTCGATCGACGGGCAGTAACGCGGCCCTGCCGCCCCGATCGCGCCGGTGAAAAGCGGCGAGCGGTCGAGATTGTCGGCGATGATGCGATGCGATTCGGTGTTGGTGCGCGTGATTGCGCAGAAAATCTGCGGCACTGTCCGCTCGCTGTTCCACGTGGAACAGGTCCAGCGCGCGCCTTCGGCGCTGTCCGACCGTTGTTCCTCGAGCCGCGCCCAATCGATCGAGCGCCCGTCGAGCCGCGGCGGGGTTCCGGTCTTGAGCCGCGCCATCGGCAAAGCCGCAGCACGCAATTGCTCGGCGAGCCGGTGTGCGCCGGATTCGCCGAGCCGCCCGCCCGCCATGCGCTCCTCACCCCGAAACAGGCGCCCGCCGAGGAAGGTGCCCGTCGCGAGCACGACCGCTGGGGCGACGAGACGCGTCCCGTCGCCCAGTTCGATACCTTCGACGCGCGCGCCATTGTCACCCAGCACCAGCGCAGCGGCTTCGCCCGCCACGACAAGAATCCTCTCCTCCGCTGCAAGCAACGCCTGGATCGCGTCACGATAGAGTTTGCGGTCGGCCTGAATGCGCGGCCCCTGCACCGCAGCGCCCTTCGACGCGTTGAGCATCCGATAGTGAATCGCGGCGGCATCGGCGGCGCGCGCCATCCAGCCGTCGAGTGCATCGACTTCGCGCATCAGATGGCCCTTGCCGAGGCCACCGATCGCCGGGTTGCACGACATCGTGCCGATAAGCGCCGGGTCGAAACTGACGAGCGCAACGTGCGCGCCGAGCCGCGCCGCGGCACCCGCGGCCTCGGTTCCGGCGTGCCCTCCGCCGACGACGATCACGTCGAAAATCTTTCTGCTGTCCATGATTGCGGCGCCTTTAGCCGATTCGGCGGGGTCGGTCTACGGCGCCCGCGCGCATGGGGCGGCATGAACATGTTCCACGTGGAACATCATTTGCCGATGCAAAACCGCCCGAACAACGCATCGAGCATATCCTCGACGCCGGCGCGCCCGGTGATCCGGTCGAGCACCCCGGCAGCAAGTCGCAGGCGCTCGGCAATAAGGATCAGGTCGCCGGCCTCGCGCGACCCAGGGTCTATGCCAAGCCATTGCTGCGCTTCGGCAAGTGCGGCGCGCTGACGCTGGCGCAGCGCCGCTTCGCCTTCGCGGGGCAACAGCGTTCGCGCCATATCGACAATCATGCCATGCAGCGCTTCCATCCCTTCACCCGTCGCCGCCGACAGGATCAGGTCGCAGCGCGCAGCATCGGCCTCGGCAGCAGCATCGCCGCGCCAGTGATCGGCCTGCGCCGCAATCAGGATGCAGCGGGGATGGTCGGGGGCGTCACGCGGCGGGCCGAGCCACAGGACGATGTCTGCGGCCTCCACCGCGGCGCGCGCGCGGTCGATACCGATCGCTTCGACAACATCGGCACCTTCGCCGCGCAATCCCGCGGTGTCTGAAAAGCGCATCGCAATACCATCGAGCGCCAGCGGGGTTTCGATGATGTCGCGCGTCGTCCCCGCGACGGGCGATACGATCGCCAACTCGCGCTGCGCCAATGCGTTGATAAGCGTGGATTTTCCTGCGTTCGGCGGCCCGGCGATCACCACCGACAGCCCTTCTGCGATCACTTCGGCCGCCGGTCGCGCCAGCCACTCGCCCAACTCCGCCGCCAGCGCCGCCATCCCCGCAACCAACCGCGCAGCAGCGCCTTCGTAAACGTCGACGTCATCCTCGTCGGCAAAGTTCAGCTCGGCCTCTGCCGCCGCCATCAACGCCAGCAAGCGTTCCTGCCACGCGGCCACCGCGCGCGACACATGGCCGCTTGCTAGTCCGAGCGCCTGCACCCGCTGGCTTTCGGTTTCGGCCGCAAGCAGGTCGGCAAGCCCCTCGGCCTCGGCCAGATCGATCCGGCCATTCAGAAAAGCGCGCCGGGTGAATTCGCCCGCCTCGGCGCGGCGCAACCCCGGAAGCGCTGTCAGCGCCGCTTCGACCGCAGCGACGACTGCGCGGCCGCCATGCAGATGAAACTCGGCCAGATCTTCGCCCGTCGCCGTATTCGGTCCCGGAAACCAGAGGATAAGCGCCCGATCGAGCGGCGCGCCCGTTGTATCCGTCAGATCGGCAAGCGACGCATGCCGCGGCGGCGGCAGACGCCCCGCCAACGCCCGCACGGCATCGGCGGCGTGTGCGCCGCTGACCCGCACGACCGCGATCGCCGCCGGCGGCATCCCGCTCGACAGGGCAAAAATTGTTTCGCTTGCCAGCGTGTTGATCAGCGCTTGCTTCCCCGCGCCGGCTTGTCATCGTCATCCTTGGCCGCGGGCTTCGTCGCTGCCCCCATCAGCCCGCCACCGAACTGACCGAGCAGCGATTGCACCAGATTCAATCCGCTCTCGCCCATCGGGACCCAGCTCTTGACCATCGACTGGACCATGTCGGGCGTGATCCCCTTCGCCATCAGTTCCTTGACGCGGCTGAGGTAGATGTCGTGCAGCGGCTCGAGGTCGGGAAGTCCGAACAAGCGCCGCGCCTCTTCGGGCGTGCAATCGACCTCGATGTTGAACTTCATTGTTTTCCGCCCTTTCCGCGCTTGAGCGTCGCCCTGTCGGCGGCTAGCTTCGCGCTTTCACAGCCAATAAGCAAGAGTCAGGAGAGCCCCCTCATGTCGCCAACCAACAGCGAAATCGCCGCACTCGACGGCGAAGGCCGGATTCCCGCCTATGTCGCGCGGCCCGATGCCGACACGACGCGCGCCATCATCGTGATCCCGGAAATCTTCGGCGTGAATGAAGGCATCCGCAAAAAGGCCGACGATTGGGCGGCGCTCGGTTATCTGGCGATCGCGCCCGACATTTTCTGGCGGTTCGCGCCCGGTGTCGAGCTCAGCCCCGATGTCGAGTCCGAATTTCGGGAAGCGCTTGGCTATTTCGGACAATATGATGCCGATCTGGGCGTCAAGGATATCGAGGCGGCAATCCGCTGGCTGCGCAGCCAGGGCGCGACCAAGGTCGGCTGCGTCGGCTTCTGCCTTGGCGGACGGCTGGCCTATATGGCGGCGACGCGAACCGATATCGACGCTTCGGTCGGCTATTATGGCGTCATGATCGACACGATGCTGAACGAGGCGCATGCGATTGCCAAGCCGCTGATGCTCCACATTCCGACCGAGGATCATTTCGTCGATCATGCCGCGCAGGCAAAGATCCACGAAGCGCTCGATCCCAATCCGAAAGTCACGCTTCACGATTATGCGGGCCTCGACCATGGCTTCGCAGCAACGATGGGCAATCGCCGCAACGACGATGGCGCGCAGCTTGCCGATAGCCGCACGCGCGACTTCTTCGCCGAGGCTCTTGCATGAGCGCCGGATCCGACGTCCATCCCGGACTTGCCGCCTGGCACGCCTATATGGCGGCGGGCGGCGAGCCGGAAACATTGCGCGCGATGCTGGCCGACGATGCGGTGTTTCATTCGCCCGTCGTTCATTCGCCGCAAGCGGGCCGCGACAAGGTGTTCGCCTATCTGCACGCGGCGAGCCATGTGCTCGGCGGCGACAATTTCCGCTATCTGCGCGAAATCGCCGACGGCAACCAGGCTTGCCTCGAATTTGCGACCGAGCTCGAAGGAATCCACATCAACGGCGTCGACATCATTCGCTGGAACGATGATGGAAAGATACAGGATTTCAAGGTGATGGTTCGCCCGCTCAAGGCGATCAACAAGGTTTGGGAGAAGATGGCGGCGATGCTTGCAGCGCAGGCGGGCTGACCGCGTTTCCCTGTCATGCGCCGCTGGATCGTCTTTCCCGTCCTGATCGCTGCGATTGCGCTGGCGCTATGGTGGGCGCCCGCGCGCTGGAGCTTGCTGATCTGGACGCCGTTGCTGCTCGTGGCGCTCTACGATGTCATGCAGTCGCATCATTCGCTGCGCCGAAACTATCCGCTGATCGCGCGCATCCGCTGGTTGTTCGAGGCGTTGCGGCCCTTTCTTTACGCCTATGTCGTCGAAAGCCCGCTCGACGGCCGCCCCTTTGCGCGCAACGAACGCGATCTCGTCTATGCCCGCGCCAAGGGGCAGCTCGACAGCCATCCCTTCGGAACCGAACTCGACGTCTATTCGGACGAATATGAATGGATGAGCCATAGTATCGCGCCCGCAGAGGCGCATGATCGGACGCGGCGGGTCCGCGTCGGAACCGCGCAATGCGCGCGGCCCTATGATGCGGCGCTGCTCAATATTTCGGCCATGAGTTTCGGGTCGCTCGGCGCCAAGGCGATCGAGGCGCTCAATCTTGGCGCCAAGGCAGGCGATTTCTATCACGACACCGGCGAAGGCGGCTTCAGCCCCTATCACCGTGTCCACGGCGGCGACATCGTTTGGGAATTGGGCAGCGGCTATTTCGGTTGCCGCGACGATGACGGCCGTTTCGACCCCAATCGCTTTCGCGATGCCGCGCAACATGATCAGGTCAAGATGATCGAGATCAAGCTCAGCCAGGGCGCGAAACCGGGCCATGGCGGCGTCCTCCCGGGCCCGAAGGTGAGTGCCGAGATCGCTGCGACACGCGGCGTTCCCGAAGGCAAGGATTGCGTATCGCCGGCCTCGCATTCCGCCTTTTCGACTCCGGTCGAAATGGTCGAATGGGCGGCGAAACTGCGCGATCTGTCAGGCGGAAAGCCGGTCGGGATCAAGCTTTGCGTGGGCCAGCCGCACGAAATCTATGCCGTCATGAAGGCCATGCTCGAGACGGGAATCCGCCTCGACTATATCGTCGTCGACGGCGCCGAAGGCGGCACCGGCGCCGCCCCGGTCGAATTTTCGAACCGCGTCGGCATGCCGCTTCGCGAAGGCTTGATCTTCGTCCGCAACGCGCTTGTCGGCTGCGGACTCAAGGAAGAAATCCGTCTCGCTGCATCGGGCAAGGTGCATTCGGGCGCCGGGCTCGCGGTCAACTGTGCCCTCGGCGCCGACTGGTCGAACGCGGCGCGCGCTTTCATGTTCAGTCTCGGCTGCGTCCAGTCGCTCAAATGCCACACCGACGAATGTCCGACGGGCGTGGCAACGCAGGATGCCGGGCGCCAGCGCGGTCTGGTCGTCGAGGACAAGGCCGAGCGTGTCCGCCGATTCCAGGCGTCCACCGTGTCGGCGCTATGGGATATCAGCTGCGCAATGGGGCTCGACGATCCATGGCAGATAAGGCCGCACCATCTGCACGAGCGGCTGAATTCAGCGCGCTCGGATTCGATCGACCGCATCTACAGCTTCTACCCGCGCTCCATTCTGCTCGACGATCCGGGATCGGTCGCCAGCGCACGCTATTGGGCGATGGCGCGTGCCGACAGCTTTCGCGCCGCCATCGAGGGCACACCCGGCGAGCGCTAGATCAGGCTGATCGCCGCCAATTCGCGATAGAGTTCGGGCGGCAGATCGCCGATTCCGCTCGCGCCATCCGCAGTCTTGGGCGCGTCGGCCTCGCTCAGATAACGCCAGCCCTGGTGCGCACGCTTGGGCTGCGGATGAACGGGTTCGAGCCCGGCCGCACACACAATATCGACCCGCCCATCGTCCCGATCGTCAAAGGCCAGGATTTCGACGCGCCCGACGATCATATGACGAATGATGAAATGCAATCTGCCGCCGATCAGTTCGTCGGCACGCTTGGGCTTGAACCGCGTCGTGAACCGCACTTCTCCCTGCTCCGCACGTGCGGCAATCCGCGAATCCAGCGACGGATAGTCTGGACAACCCACAGCAACCCGGGTGAGATGGAGCTTTGCCATATCCGCCAAATGGGGATTCCACCGGCAAAAGAAAAGCCGGCCTCTTACGAGACCGGCCTTTGCTCAGCCGAACAGCGTTCCCAGTCCGACCGCGGGGTCGATCCAGCCTTCGTGGATCATCTTGACCGCGACATAGAGGATGACGGCAAGGCCGACATAGGCGATCCAGCGATAGCGCTCGATATATTTGGCGATGATATTCGCCGCGACACCCATCAGTGCGACCGCGAAGATCAGCCCGACGATCAGGATGCCCGGATGCTCGCGCGCCGCGCCGGCAACCGCAAGCACATTGTCGAGGCTCATGCTGACATCGGCGATCGCAACCGCCCAGGCGGCGGCGGCAAAGCTTTTCGCAGGCTTCAGCCCCGAATGTTCATCGCCCTCGATCTCGGGCGATCCGGCCGAATGCGCGCCTTCGCGCAGTTCGCGCCACATCTTCCAGGCGACCCAGATCAGCAGCAGACCGCCGACGAAGATCAGACCTACAATCTGCATCAACTGCGTGACGACAAGTGCGAAAGCGATGCGCAGGACGAGCGCCGCCAGAACGCCGATCAGGATCACCTTCTTGCGCTGATCGGCGGGCAGCCCAGCGGCGAGCGCGCCGACGACGATGGCATTGTCGCCGGCCAGCACGATGTCGATCATCAGCACCTGCACGAAGGCAGCGAGCGCGGCGGGTTCGGTGATGTTCGAAAAATCGGCGACGATGTGCGACCAGATTTCGCCGAACCCACCGGGCCCGGCAGCGGCCGCCGCCTGCGTCAACATTTCCAAAATCACACGGCGTCTCCGAAATAACTGACCCCCGGCACGGGGTCGTAAAAGCGATGCAACAGCGCCCGCCACCGTTCATAGCGGTCGGATCGACGAAAACCATCGCGATGATCCGCGACCGTCCGCCATTCTGCCAACAACAGATAGGGCTGCCCGGTTCCCAATGGCCGGCGAATTGTCAGCGAAAGGAAGCCGGGCGATGCTTCGATCAGCGGCCGCGCTTCCGCAACGGCCGCTTCGAATTCCACTTCCATTCCAGGCCGGACCGGCAGCAAGGCATGCTCGATCACGGCCATCGCGGCTTACTGGTTCATGCTGTCGAAGAAATCTTCGTTGGTCTTGGAATCCTTGATCTTGTCGAGCAGGAATTCCATCGCATCGACCGTGCCCATTTGCATGAGGATGCGCCGCAGCACCCACATCTTGCTGAGCTTGTCCTTCTCGACGAGCAGTTCTTCCTTGCGGGTGCCCGACTTGCCGACGTCGAGCGATGGGAAAATGCGCTTGTCGGCGACCTTGCGGTCGAGGACGATTTCGCTGTTACCCGTGCCCTTGAATTCTTCAAAGATCACTTCGTCCATGCGGCTGCCGGTATCGATCAGCGCGGTCGCGATGATCGACAGCGATCCGCCTTCCTCGATATTGCGCGCGGCACCGAAGAAGCGCTTGGGACGCTGAAGTGCATTCGCATCGACGCCGCCGGTCAGCACCTTGCCCGAGCTCGGCACTACGGTGTTGTACGCGCGGCCGAGGCGGGTGATCGAGTCGAGCAGGATGACGACATCCTTTTTGTGCTCGACCAACCGCTTCGCCTTTTCGATCACCATTTCGGCGACCTGGACGTGGCGCGTCGCGGGCTCGTCGAAGGTCGAGGAGACGACCTCGCCATTGACGCTGCGCTGCATGTCGGTGACTTCCTCGGGCCGCTCGTCGATCAGCAGGACGATCAGATAGACCTCGGGGTGATTGTCGGTGATCGCCTTGGCGATATTCTGCAGCAGCACCGTCTTACCGGTGCGCGGCGGCGCGACGATCAGCGCACGCTGGCCCTTGCCCTGCGGGCTGACGAGATCGATGACGCGCGCCGACTTGTCCTTGACGGTCGGGTCGATCGTGTCGAGCTTGAGCTTCTGGTTCGGATAGAGCGGCGTCAGATTGTCGAAATTGACGCGGTGGCGCACGACCTCGGGATTGTCGAAATTGACGCTGATCAGCTTGGTCAGCGCGAAATAGCGTTCGCCGTCCTTCGGCGCGCGAATCTCGCCCTCGACGGTGTCGCCGGTGCGCAGACCATATTTGCGGACCTGGTTGGGCGACACATAGATGTCGTCGGGACCGGCAAGATAATTCGCTTCGGGACTGCGCAGAAAACCGAAGCTGTCGGGCAGAACCTCGATCGTTCCCGATCCGATGATTTCCTCGCCCTCTTCGGCGAGTTCCTTGAGGATCGAGAACATCAGATCCTGCTTGCGCAGCGTCGAGGCGCCCTCGACGCCCAGCTCTTCAGCCATTTCGACGAGCTGCGCGGGCGATTTTGTCTTGAGTTCTTTAAGATGCATGGATGGATTCCAGGTAACAGAAATATAGGAAAATTCGTTCGATACGGCGCACCAAGCGGTGCCTATCCGGCCGGGGGACGACCGTTCACGATAGCTTCGGCGCCAAGATCGCGCCGCCGACGGAAAGCCGGGTTGATCGGCCCCTAAGCCGCCGATTTCGTCAAGTCAATCGGCTGTCGCCGAGACGGCCGGTCAAAAGGGCCGGACGACCGCCAGAATGACGATGATCGCCACGGCCACGCCCGGCACCTCGTTGAGCATCCGCAGGCGCTTTTCGGACAGCGGTCGTTCGCCGCGCTTCAGCTTCTTGAAATAGCCGATTGTCCAGCCATGATAGCCCGACAGCAGCAGGACAAGCAGGAGCTTGGCGTGAAACCAGCCCTGCGACCAGTAGCCGCCATTGAAAGCGAGCATCAGACCCAGGATCCAGACGATGACGAGCGAGGGATTGAGGATGATCTTGCGCAGGCGATCTTCGCGCTCGATCCATTTCCTGTCCTCGTCCGATCCCACCGCACATTGGTGATGATAGACGAAAAAGCGTGGCATCATGAAGAGACCCGCCATCAGGAAGATGACGAAAATCACATGCGCCGCTTTCACCCACAACATCGTGACCCCCAGAAATCCAGTCCAGTCTGCCATCCCGCTACCCGCCTCGCACGCGCCTGATCAGATGTTCGACATGGGCTATGGGCGTGTCGGGCACGATACCATGGCCGAGATTGAAGATATGGGGCCGTTCGGGGAAAGCTGCAAGGATGCGATCGATCGCAGCGTCAAGAGCCGGGCCGCCGGCGACCAGCGCAAGCGGATCAAGATTGCCCTGCACCGGTAGATGACCGGGAAGAATATCATTGGCCCAAGCAGGATCGACCGTTTCGTCAAGACCGATCGCATCGGCGCCAACGCCGCGCGCATAGGCCGCCAGCTTGCCGCCCGCGCCCTTCGGGAAACCGATGATCGGCGTGTCGGGATGGAGCGCCTTCAGCCGGCGGACGATTTCGGCATTGGGCGCGATCACCCAGCGTTCGAACTCGGCGGGCGACAGGCTTCCTGCCCAGCTGTCGAACAACTGGACCGCCTCGACCCCCTGTTCGATCTGCCCCGACAAATAGGTCACGCTGAGGTCGACGATCGCATCGATGATCGCCCCGAACGCCGCCGGATCGGAAAGCGCCATGCGCCGGGCGGCCGCCTGGTCCTTCGATCCTTGGCCGGCGACCATATAGGTGGCGACTGTCCAGGGACTGCCGGCAAATCCCAGAAAGGTCGTCTGGGGCGGCAAGGCGGCTGCCACGCGCGCTACCGTTGCATAGACCGCGTCAAGCCGCTCGGGCGCCGCCTCGAGCGACGCCAGAGCGCTATCGACGAGCGGCGGGGCGAGCCGGGGCCCCTCACCCTTCTCGAACCACAGCCGCTGGCCAAGCGCATGCGGCACGACCAGAATGTCCGAAAAGAGAATGGCGCCGTCGAAACCGAAGCGGCGGATTGGCTGCAGCGTCACTTCGGCTGCGGCCTCAGGATCATAGCATAGTTCCAGAAAGCCGCCCTTGGTCGCCCGCAACGCACGATATTCGGGAAGATAACGACCGGCCTGGCGCATCAGCCACAGGGCAGGCCGTTCCTGCCGCACCCCACGCAGCGTTGCCAGCAAGCTCTTCGATGACGCCTTCACGCGGCCCCTCTTTCTCTCTTCATAATATATATAAATGATTGTGGTGGATTGTTGGCGGGCGGATAAGCGCGCTTTAGGCGCAGCCGCCCTTTTTGCCAACAGCTTGACTCCCGCTGGCCCGCCAGACCCCACAGAGTCGTTGGCTCTCATCCCCGCTATTCACAGCCTGTGGATAAGACTCGTTCCTTGTGGATAAGCGGTGGGGCGGAATCGACGCGGCCGGGGATGGAATCGCCCTGCCGATTTCATCCCGGGGCTTGTCCGCGAACTTATCCACAGCCTCGGAAATTCGCTTCACGGCTTGCCTTTTCGGATCGCAAGGCGGCAAGAGAGGCGATGGACCGCCTCCACCTTCACCTCATATCCGATTCCACCGGCGAAACGCTCGAAAATATTGCCAAGGCCGCGATCGCACAGTTCGACGATGTCGAAGTCGTGCGCCATTTCTGGCCGATGGTACGCTCGGAATCGCATCTCGACCGGATCATGGCGGAGGTTCAGGCGAGCCCGGGCATGATCCTCTTCACCCTCGTCAACGGTGAGTTGCGCGCAAGTCTCGAGCGCCGCGCCGAGGCTCAGGGCCTGCCGCTTGTTCCCGCGCTCGACGCCGTAACCGACGCCTTGTCGCGCATGCTCGGGCAGGAAGCCAAGGCGCGACCGGGCCGTCAGCACGCGCTCGATGCCGCCTATTTCGCGCGCGTGGAGGCGATCCAGTTCACCGTCGCGCATGACGACGGGATCGGCTGGGAAAATTGGGAACAGGCCGACATCGTCCTCGCTGGCGTATCGCGAACCTCCAAGACGCCGACGAGCATCTATCTGGCGAATCGGGGATATAAGACGGCCAATATTCCGATCGTTCCCGAATCGCCGCCGCCCGAGGCGCTCTATCATCTGAAGCGTCCGCTCGTCGTCGGGCTGACGACCAGCCTCGACCGCCTTGTCCAGGTTCGGCGCAACCGTCTGCTCTCGCTCAATCAGGCGCCCGAAACTGCCTATGTGGACGATGAACGCGTGAAAGCCGAAATCGCCTATGCCCGCCGCATGTTCGCCGACAATGACTGGCCGGTGATCGACGTGACGCGCCGATCGATCGAGGAAACGGCGGCTGCGGTGATCAAGCTGGTCGAGGATCGCGGGGGCCGGCCGGCATGACGCAGATCGTCCTTGCATCGCAGAGCAGCGGCCGTGCCGCGATGTTGCGCGCGGCCGGAATCGCGTTCGAAGCAACCGCGGCGCATGTCGATGAAGAGGCGCTGACGGCCGGTCTCGTTGCCGCCGGCCAGACGGCGCGCAACATCGCCGATGCGCTGGCGGAGGCCAAGGCGATCAAGATTTCTTCTCGGCTGCCCGGCGTTGCCGTAATTGGTGCCGATTCGACGCTCGCGCTCGCCGATGGGACGATGCTCGCCAAGCCCGAGAGCCCCGATGAGGCAGCAGACCATCTGCGCCGCATGGCGGGAACGCGGCACAAATTGTTCAGCGCGGTCGTTGTGGCGCGCGACGGCGCGCCGGTCTGGCGCGCGATCGGCGAGGCGCGGCTGTGGATGCGGCCCTTGTCGGACGCCTTCATCGCCGACTATGTGGCGCAGCATTGGGACAGCATCCGCTGGACCGTCGGCTGTTACGAAATCGAGGGGGCGGGCGTGCAATTGTTCGATCGGGTCGAAGGCGATCCCTGGACGATCATCGGCATGCCGATGCTGCTGTTGATGGCATGGCTGCGCGCCGCCGGACTGGCGCCGCAATGACCGCTGCCGATTCTGCGCCTTATGCCGAGGTGATCGGCGATCCGATTGCCCAGTCGAAATCGCCGTTGATCCATGGCTTCTGGCTCGATGCGCTGGGAATGAAGGGCGACTATCGACGCGCGCATGTGAAACCCGACGATCTGGCCGCCTATATCACCGAGCGCCGGACCGATCCCGCCTGGCGCGGATGCAATGTTACCATCCCGCACAAGATCGCGGTGATGGATCTGGTCGATGATCCGGGCGACATTCGCGGCACGATCGGTGCGATGAACACGATCGTGCGGCAGCGCGACGGGTCGCTTATCGGGACCAACACCGACGCCGCGGGCTTTTATGCCCCGCTCGCCGAACTCGATCTCGAAGGCGCGCCGGTCGCGCTAATCGGCGCCGGCGGCGCGGCGCGAGCGGTGCTTTTTGCGCTCGCGCGCGCGAACGTGGGGCATGTCACCATCCTCAACCGTTCACCGCTGAAGGCGATGGGCCTGCTTGCCATCTTTGGCCTCAAGGGCGAGGTCGTCGCGCTCGATGCCCCGCTTCCGCCCGCCGCGTTGCTCGTGAATTCGAGCAGTCTTGGCATGACGGGGCAGCCGCCGCTTGACCTCGACCTGTCGCCGCTGCCCGACGATGCGATCGTATACGATCTTGTTTACGCGCCGCTGATGACAGGGCTGCTCCGCGCTGCCGAAGCGCGCGGGCTGGACATCGTCGATGGGCTCGACATGCTGATCGGTCAGGCGGCCTTGGCGTTCGAGCTGTTTTTCGGCGCGCCGCCGCCTGAGGGACGCGACGAGGAATTGCGCGCGATTCTGACGGCATGACGCATTACAAGCGCCCCGGATCGCGGCTTCGCCGACCGTTCATTCTCGGCCTGACGGGTTCGATCGGCATGGGGAAATCGACCGCGGCGACGATGTTCGAACGCGAAGGGGTGCCGGTGTTCGACGCCGATGCCGAAGTTCACCGGCTGCAAGGTCCCGGCGGTGCCTTGGTCGCCGCGATCGAGGCGCGCTTTCCCGGCACCACCGGTCCGTGTGGTGTCGATCGCCAGGAACTCAGCCGCCGCGTGCTCGGCAACCGCCACGAGCTTGCCGCACTCGAAGCGATCGTCCACCCCGCGGTCGGTCGGGCACAAAAGAAATTTCTTGCCCGTCACCGCGCCCGCGATGTCGTCGTGCTCGACATTCCGCTCCTGTTCGAAAAGGGGGGCTGGCACCGCGTCGGCGCGATCGCCGTCGTCACCGCACCGATGTGGATCCAGCGCAAACGCGTGCTGCGCCGGCCCGGCATGACCAACGCCAAGTTCAAGGCGATCCGGGGCCTGCAGGTTCCCGATCGCGTCAAGCGCGCGCGCGCCGATTTCCTGATCGAAACCGGCCGCCCGAAAAGCGAGACGCATCGTCAGATTCGGCGGATCGCCTCTTGTTTCCATGCGCAATAGGGTCCAGATTGTTTGAAAGATGCGTGAGATAATCTTCGATACGGAAACCACGGGCCTCGACCCCAGAACGGGGCACAGGCTGGTCGAAATCGGGTGCATCGAATTGATCGACCGCCGCGAATCGGGGCGGACCTTTCACGCCTATTTTCATCCCGAACGCGATATGCCGGCCGAGGCCGAGGCGGTGCACGGCCTGTCGATCCAGTTTCTGTCCGACAAGCCGCTCTTTGCCGCGCGCGTCGACGAACTGCTCGACTTTCTCGGCGATGCGCCGATGGTGGCGCACAACGCCGCTTTCGACTTCGGTTTCGTCAATGCCGAGCTGGCGCGCGTCGGCCGGCCGCCGCTCGATATGGCGCGCATGTGCTGCACCGTGCAGATGGCACGCAAGCTTCATCCGGGCGCCAAGCACAGCCTCGATGCGCTTTGCACGCGCTACGGCATCGACCGCAGCCACCGCGTCAAGCACGGAGCGCTGCTCGACGCCGAACTGCTGGCGCACCTCTATATCGAAATGACCGGCGGGCGGCAGATCGGGCTGGGGCTCGCCGCCGAACCCACCGCCGCGGCGCGGGGTGCCGCCCCGGCACCAGTCCGATCGGTCGCCCCCACCCGCCCGTTTCGCGAACCGCGCCCGCACGGTGCAACCCCGGCCGAACTGGCGCGTCATGCAGAATTCGTCGCCACGCTCAATCAACCCCTGTGGCACGATAGTCCCTGATCGCGGCTCCCCCGCGATCCCGTGGACATGACTGAAGGAGAAGAAAAATGGAAATCCGCGTCTCTGGCCACCAGATCGAAACCGGCGAAGCGCTGCAGGCGCATGTGTCGGACCGGATGAACGCGATTGCCGACAAATATTTCTCGCGCGCGATCGGGGCGCACGCGACCTTCGGAAAGGGGCCGCACGACAGTTTCCAGTGCGACATCGTCGCGCATGTCATGCAGGGTCTGGTCCTGAAAGGCCATGGCCAGGCGCAGGACGCGCATGTCGCGTTTGAGGGCGCGGCCGACCGTATCGAAAAGCAGCTGCGCCGCTATATGCGCCGGCTGAAGGACCGCAACAACGGCAATGGTGCGCAGTTGGTGACGATCGAGACGATCGAGGACAACGCCAGCTACGTCGTTTTCGACGGCGGCACCGATGATGAAGATGCGGGCGATGCGCCGGCGATCATCGCCGAAACCCGCGTCGATATCCCGACGAGCAGCGTGTCCGATGCGGTCATGATGCTGGATTTGCGTGACACCAATGCGCTGCTGTTCGTCAACAGCAAGACCGGGTCGCACAACATGGTCTATCGTCGCCGCGACGGCACGATCGGGTGGGTCGAGCCGCGCTAGCAGACAATAGGGCTGGATTTTCTCTGCCGTTCGGCCTAAGGGCCGCGCCCAACAAAGCCCGAAAGCCGGACGGCGGGGGCCAGCCTAGTCCGCTCAAGCGAACCAACGCCAACAGGATGACCCGCGTGGCGTCGCCTTGCGGCCATGCAGATTTGACCAGACCGATGAACCTATCCTCCCTCCTGTATCCGGCCACCGTGCGTGCCAATGTGCAGCTTGATGCCAAAAAGGCGCTGTTCCCCTATGTGGGCGAACTGGCGGCGCGGTCGCTGGGGCTCGACGCGGGCGAAGTGAGCGAGGCGCTGCTCGAGCGCGAACGGCTCGGTTCGACCGGCTTCGGTCGCGGCATTGCCTTGCCGCATGCCAAGATGGCCGATCTCAACGGGGTGCGCGGCATGTTCCTGCAGCTCGCGCGCCCGATCGATTTTCAGGCGGTCGATGGTTTGCCGGTCGATCTTCTCTTCGTACTGCTGTCGCCGCTCGACGCGGGCGCCGACCATCTGAAGGCCCTCGCCGGCGTATCGCGGATGCTGCGCAACGACAGCATTGCCGAACGATTGCGCGGCGCGAAGAATGACGAAGCGCTTTATGCCATGCTCGTCGATGCCGAAGCGCGCGACGCGGCCTGACCTTCCGGGGCGGATGCTCCGATGACGCGCTTCACCAGCCGGTTCCTCGTCGATCTTCTTATCCGCGAAACCGAGGCCGCGGGCGGATTCGCTGCGGTTCTTGCCGCGGGCGACGATCATTCCGGCTCGATCCTCGTCCAGTGCAGCGACCGCGGGGTCGCGGGGCCGCTGCTCGAACGCCGCTTTGCGATGACCGGCAATTATGTATGGGAGGCGGTCGGTCCCGATCCTGCGAGCGATGGTGAAGAGCGCGCAAACTATCAGGACCGGCGGCGAAAGGCCGATCCCGACCTGTGGATCGTCGAGCTGGATATCGCAGATGCGCCACGACTCGTCGCGGAGTGGGGCGCGTTAACTTGACTCTGTTGCGGCGCACAATAGGTGCCCGGCCACTTGATAACGCGTAGGTCGTATCGCGGGTTGCATCCGTCTTTTCGGATAGGCCCGATTTACCGATATGGACACGCAGTCGGATGACGACCGCAGGTGGTTCAGGATCGACGATCCCCCAGCCTGTTAGATTTAGGTTCGTCAGCCGCCCTTTTGACGGATTAGATGAGTCGTATTCTGAACGCTGCCAGCGTGGCTGCCGTGGGCATGACTGCCTTTGCCGCGCTGTCGTTGGCCGAACCCGGCTTCGCCAGTGATCTGGCCGCCGACGCCAACATTCCCGCGATCACGCTGCCCGCCGCCGATGCGCCGGCCGACAGCGACGCGGCAGCCCCGTCGACCGAAGCCGAAACGCCGGTCGATACTGCCACCGACGACAGCGCTGTTGCCGATACGCTGGCCCAGTTGGTCGCGGCGACCCCGAAGCCCGAGACGATCGATCCCGAACTGCGCTGCCTGGCGCAGGCGGTCTATTTCGAATCGCGCGGCGAATCGCTCGCGGGCCAGCTTGCGGTCGCGCATGTCGTGATCAACCGCGCGAAGTCGGGCCGCTTCCCGACGACCCTGTGCGGCGTCGTCCATCAGCCGAGCCAGTTCAGCTTCGTGCGCCGCGGCAGGATGCCCGCCGTGCGCAATGCCGTCCAATGGTCGAACGCGCTGGCGATCGCGCAGATTGCGCGCGACGACAGCTGGCAGAATAGGGCGCCCGGCGCACTGTTCTTCCATGCGCGCTACGTCTCGCCCGGCTGGCGCAAGACGCGCATCGCGCAGATCGACAACCACATCTTCTATCGCTGAATTCGCGGGTGCGGGGGCCACGCCCCCCACCTCGTTCATTGCCAAGCCATTTTTGCTGGCGCATGATGCGGGCATGACGCGTCATTTTTCCGTCGCCCTGCTCGCGGCAGCGGCGCTTGCGCTCGGCGGTTGTGCCACGGCGGTTCCACCCGTCGAGGTTACCCGCTTCCATAACAATGCGACCGCCGGCCTGGCCCCAGGCACGCGCTATGCCGTCGAGGTGCTGCCGCACGGCGATGCCTCGGCGACGGGCGGCGCGGCGCAGCCCTCGCTTGAATGGAACAGCTATCGCATCGCGGTGGAGCGTCAGCTGCAGTTGCTCGGTTTCGTCGCTGCGCCCGAAGGCACCGCCGCGCCGCTCAAGGTTCGCATCGCCTTCGACCGAAACGATCGCCTGCCGCTCGCGAAGCGTTCGCCGGTTTCGGTCGGTGTTGGCGGATCAACCGGCAGCTATGGCTCGGGGGTGGGCCTCGGGATCGGCATCAATCTTGGTGGCGGGCCGAAACAGATGCAGGATCTGCAGCTGTCGGTGCGCATCGATGACGCGGCCACGGGCCAAGCCCTGTGGGAAGGCCGGGCGCTCAGCGCGGTGCCGGTGAAGGCGCCTGCGGCACAACCGTCGATTGCTGCGGCGAAATTGGCCGAAGCCCTATTCAAGGACTTCCCCGGCGAATCGGGACGCACTATCAGCGTCCCATGACAATCAGCATCAACGCCGCTTTCGACAGCGGCAATATCGTCGTGGATTCGATCGATGGCACGCGCGCCCGCCTTTCGATCCGCAAGGATCGCGAATCCGATTTCTTCCAGTGGTTCCATTTCCGCGTGGCCTGCGCGGTGGGCGATGAACTTGAACTGGCGATCGCCGGGCTCGGCGATTCGGCTTATCCCGATGGCTGGCCCGGCTATGCCGCCTGCGCCAGCTATGACCGCGAAAACTGGTTCCGGCTCGACACCGGCTACGATGCCGGGACGCTCACCATCAACCACAGCGCCGAAGGGCAGCTTCTGTGGATCGCCTATTTTGCTCCCTATTCGATGGAACGGCATCACGATCTGGTCGCCTCTGTGGCCGAATGCGACGGCGTTTCCTATCGCTGTCTCGGCACCAGTCTCGAGGGGCAGCCGATCGACTGCCTCGAAATGGGCACGGGGCCGGTCCAGGTGTGGCTGTATGCGCGCCAGCATCCGGGCGAGAGCATGGCCGAATGGTGGATGGAAGGCGCGCTTGAAAAGCTCACCGATCCGGCCGATCCCCATGCCCGGTCGCTACGGCAGAAATGCCGTTTCCACATCGTCCCGAACATGAATCCCGACGGGTCGCGCCGCGGTCATCTGCGCACCAACTATGCCGGGGTGAATCTAAACCGCGAATGGGACAATCCGACTGCCGATCGCAGCCCCGAAGTGCTCGCGGTGCGCAATGCGATGGACGAAAGCGGCGTCGATTGGGCGATGGACGTTCATGGCGACGAGGCGATTCCGGCGGTGTTCCTCGCGGGTTTCGAGGGCATCCCGTCGTTGAAGGACGAGCAACAGGCGCGCTATCTGGCCTTCCAGTCCGCCCTTGCCGCCAACACGCCCGATTTCCAGACCGCCCTCGGCTATGAAAGCTCGGCGCCGGGCAAAGCCAATCTGTCGATGTCGACGACGCAGCTCGCCGAACGCTTCGGCGCGGTGTCGATGACGATCGAAATGCCGTTCAAGGACAATCGCGATCTGCCCGATCCCGTCGCCGGCTGGTCGCCCGAACGCTCGAAGCTGCTCGCGAACGCGTGCCTCGCGACGCTGGACCAGATGCTTTGACCGATGCCGCAGGTCGGGACGGCTGGCATATCGTCGAGGACGATCTGTCGGGCGCCCCGATCCGCGCGCTGCTCGAACGGCATTTTGCCGGCATGCTCGCAAACTCGCCCGAGGAAAGCTGCCATTTCCTCGATTTTGAGGGACTGAAGGCGCCGGGTGTTACCTTCTGGTCGATTCATTGCGGCCCCGATCTGGCGGGCTGCGGCGCGCTGAAGCGACTCGATAGGCGGCACGGCGAGATCAAGTCGATGCGCACCGCCGACGCCTTTCTGCGCCGCGGTGTCGCCGCCCGGATGCTGGACCACATCATCGAAGAGGCCCGCGCGGGCGGGCTTGAGCGGCTCAGCCTCGAAACCGGGTCAGGCGCTGCCTTCGAACCAGCACTTGCGCTCTACCGGCGGCATGGCTTCACGGACTGTGCGCCTTTCGCGGATTACAGGCCCGATCCATTCAGTCGCTTCATGACGCGCGCAATCTAGCAACGCAAAACAGAAACGGGGCCCGGAAGGGACAGCCGGACCCCGTTCGTACGGCCCATTCGGACCGGCGTTAGCCGCTGGCTTACGCGGCTTTCTTGGCTTCGATCGCCGTGGGCTGCGTGCCGCCGATGGCGATCTTGTGCGGCTTCATCGCCTCGGGCACTTCGCGCACCAGGTCGATGATCAGCAGCCCGTCGGCCAGGTCGGCGCGATCAACGCGCACGAAATCGGCGAGCTGGAAGCGGCGCTCGAAGGCGCGCGTCGCAATGCCGCTATACAGAAGCTGGCGCGTTTCGCCGTCCTTCGCGGGCGCCTTGCGGCCGCTGACGGTCAGCATATTCTGCTGCGCGGTGATGTCGATCTCGTCGCTCTTGAATCCCGCCACCGCGACAGTGATGCGGAAATGGTCGTCGGCGACCTTCTCGATATCGAAGGGCGGATAATTTTCGGCCGAACCGCTGTTTTCCAGAAAGTCGAACAGACGATCGAAACCGACGGTCGAGCGGCGATAGGGGGTCCAGTCAAAGCTGTTACGCATGGGTCATTCCTTCCTTGCAAAGCGAAGTCATCGGGCCGCAGGCATGGCCTGCCGCAGCTTCCATCCGGCCCCGTTTCGGCGACCGGATGATCCGAATCTGGGATGGCGCCGACCCTTTTCAAGAGGGGCGGTGGCCCTTGCCCGAAAGCCGCGCTATGGCGCCCCCGAATCGCCCGCGCGGGCGCGCCCTTTGTCGAAAGGACAGATCATGCCGCAGCTCATCCTCATCCGTCACGGCCAGTCGCAGTGGAATCTCGAAAACCGCTTCACCGGCTGGTGGGACGTCGATGTCACCGATAAAGGCGCGGCCGAGGCGTGGGCGGCGGGCGAACTGATGAAGGAAAAGGGTATCGCACCCGACACCTGCTTCACCTCGGTCCAGACGCGCGCGATCAAGACGCTCAACCTCGCGCTCGAGGCGATGGGCCGGCTCTGGCTGCCGATGACGAAGGATTGGCACCTCAATGAACGCCATTATGGCGGGCTCACCGGCCTCGACAAGGCGGAGACCGCGGCCAGGCATGGCGAGGATCAGGTGAAGATCTGGCGCCGCAGCTTCGACACCCCGCCGCCGCCGCTTGAGGCCGGCTCGCCCTACGACCTGTCGCGTGATCCGCGCTACGCGGGCATCGCGATCCCGGCGACCGAAAGCCTGAAAGACACGATCGCGCGCGTTCTTCCCTATTATGACAGCGCGATCGCGCCGCAGTTGCGGGACGGCAGGACGGTGCTGATCTCGGCGCACGGCAACAGCCTGCGCGCGCTGGTGAAGCATCTGTCGGGCATTTCCGACGCCGACATCACCGGCCTCGAAATCCCGACCGGCCAGCCGATCGTCTATGATCTGAACGACGATCTGACGGCGCGCGAACGCTATTACCTCAGCGAGCGGTAAGTCCTGTCGCCCCCGTGAAGGCGGGGGCCGCTATCGGCATGGCGCAAGGCCTCCACCGGCCCCCGCCTTCGCGGGGGCGACGCATCTGCTTTAGTCGCGCAGCAGCTCGTTGATCCCTGTCTTCGCGCGCGTCTGCGCATCGACGCGCTTGACGATGACGGCGCAATAGAGCGAGGGCCCCGGCGTTCCGTCGGGAAGCGGCTTGCCCGGAAGCGAACCCGGGACAACGACCGAATAGGCCGGAACCTCGCCGATGAAGACCTCGCCGGTCGCGCGGTCGACGATCTTGGTCGATGCGCCCAGATAGACGCCCATCGACAGCACCGCGCCCTCGCGCACGATCACGCCCTCGGCCACTTCGGCGCGCGCGCCGATGAAGGCGCCGTCCTCGATCACCACGGGTCCGGCCTGCAGCGGTTCGAGCACGCCGCCGATCCCCGCGCCGCCCGACAGGTGGACGTTCGCGCCGATCTGGGCGCAGCTGCCGACGGTGGCCCAGGCATCGACCATCGACCCCTCGCCGACATAGGCGCCGATATTGACGAAGCTCGGCATCAGCACGGCGCCTTTGCTGATGAAGGGGCCGCGGCGGACGATCGATCCGGGAACGGCGCGGAAGCCGGCATCGCGGAAGCGGTTCTCGCCCCAGCCAGCGAATTTCGACGGCACCTTGTCCCACCAGGTCGCGCCGCCAGCGCCGCCCTCGATAATCTCCATGTCGTTGAGGCGGAAGGAGAGCAGCACCGCCTTCTTGAGCCACTGATTGACCTGCCACGTACCGCCGGCATCGCGTTCGGCAACGCGGAAGCTGCCGTCATCGAGGCCCGCGAGCGCCGCCTCGACCGCGTCGCGCACCGCGCCGGTCGTCGTCAGCCCGAGCGTTTCGCGCGCATCCCAGGCGGCTTCGATCGTCGATTGCAGGTCGGTGCTCATGAAATTCCCCAAGGTTACGGCCCAAAATGTTCCGGAAGCGCATCAAGCCAGTCGGCGATGTCGTTCACATGAAAATCGACATGGTCCGGCAGGTGGTCGCGATGGCCGCTTTCGCTGCCATTGTCCAGCCATACGGTCGTCATTCCCAGCGCTTTGGCGGGGGTCAGATTGCGCGCCATATCCTCGACGAACAGGCTCTTCGCCGGATCGATTCCGAGATGGCCGATCATCATGCGATAAGCTTCGGCTTCGGGCTTCGGCGTATAGTGCGTCGTGCGAATATCGCAGATGCCGTCGAACAGATCGGCGATGCCCCGCGCGTCGAGCACGCGGGCGGCATAATCTGCATCGGCGTTGGTGAAGATCAGACGGCGGCCGGGCAGGCGTTCGAGTCCGGCGCGCAGCCGCGTATCGGGCGCCAGCCGGTCGAGCGGGATATCGTGAACGTCGATCAGGAAATCTTCGGGATCGACGCCGTGGTGGCGCATCAGCCCCGCCATCGTCGTGCCATGATCGTGGAAATATTGCTTCTGCACGCGCCGCGCTTCGATGGCATCGACGCCCATCAGGCGCATGATGAAGGCGCCCATGCGCGCGTCGATCAGGTCGAACAGCCGTGCCGACGGATGGTAGAGCGTGTTGTCGAGATCGAAGATCCAGCAGTCGATATGGTCGATCGGTACCGTCATGACGCCGCGCGCCATAGGACGCGGCGCCAGCAACGGCAAGGTAGCCGTGGCACACTTTGCGGTTCCCATGTTACCCCGCTAAGCAGGCTGTCACTGGGCAACAGGGGACAGACTTATGAAATCGACGATGCTTCTTTCGCTCGCGCTGGCAGGCGCGCTGCTTTCGGCGCCGGTCGCGGCGCAGGCGCCGGCACGCACGGTGATCCATGCGGGCAAGCTGATGGCCGAGCCGGGCAAGCCGGTGCGCGGCGCGACGACGATCATCGTCGAAAATGGCAAGGTGGTTGCGATTCTCGACGGCTTCCGGCCGGCCGATGCGGGCGCGGTGCTGATCGATCTCAAGGACAAATATGTCCTGCCCGGCCTGATCGACAGCCACGTCCACCTGACCAGCGATGCTGGCGGTCTGGCGGGTCAGCTCGAGGAAGTGACGCTCAGCCCTGCAGCACAGGCCTTCAATGCCGAGGTAAACGGCATGAAGACCCTGCGCGCGGGCTTCACCACGGTGCGCAATCTGGGCGATGGCGACGGGGCGACGCTGGCGCTGCGCGACGCGATCCTTGCGGGGAAGGTGCAGGGGCCGCGCATCGTCGATGCGGGTAACGCGATTTCGGGTAGCGCCGGGCATATGGACGGATCGCTCGGCTATCGGGACGAACTGCGCCCCTATTTCCAGGGAGCGGGCAACACCTGCAACGGTGCCGACGATTGCCGCCGCGCCGTCCGGCTTCAGGTCGGGCGCGGCGCCGACGTGATCAAATTCGCCTCGACCGGCGGCGTCAACAGCCGCATTGGCGCAGGGCTCGGCAAACAGATGTTCGACGACGAAGCCAAGGCGATCGTCGATACCGCGCATATGTTCGGCAAAAAGGTCGCGGTCCATGCGCACGGCGCCGACGGCATCCGCCTGGCGCTCGACGCCGGCGCCGATTCGATCGAGCATGGCACGATCCTCGACGAAGCGACGATCGCCGCCTGGACGAAGTCGAAGGCCTATTATGTTCCGACCTTGTCGACGGTGAACGGCTACAAGGAACGGCTGGCGGCGAACGCGAATGCCTATGAACCCGATGTGCTCGCCAAGATTCGCTGGCGCATCTCGATCACCGGCAAAAGCCTCGAGCAACTCGTCCCGCGCGGCGTCCGTATCGCCTTTGGCACCGACGCGGGCGTGTCCAAGCATGGCCGCAACGCCGACGAATTCGAACTGATGGTCCAGCACGGCATGGCGCCTGTTGAAGCGCTGAAGGCTGCGACGGTCAACGCCGCCGATCTGCTTGGCCTGTCGGATGAAATCGGCACCATTGCGCCCGGCAAGAGCGCCGACATCATCGCGGTGGCGAGTGACCCGGTTGCCGATGTGACGGTGCTGAAAAAGGTCGACTTCGTGATGGCGCGGGGGGCAGTCGTCGAGTGACCCGCATCGTCATTGCGAGCGACGCGGCAATCCAGGGTAGGGTCAACCAGCTCTGGATTGCTTCGCTTCGCTCGCAATGACGAGCCTTATTATGCCAAAGCCGCGCGCAACTCCAGCCACCGCTCCAGCTTCGCCGCATAGCCCACCGTATTTGCTGCGCTGCTTGATGGCAGATCGACGAGCGCGGCGCCCTCAAGCACAGGCAATTGCCTTCGCCCGATCGCTGCGGCCTTGCCGCCGTTGAAGGCGATCATGCGCATGTCGGGCAGTGCCGCGATCAGTGTCGCAAGGTCGTGCGCTTCGGCTTCGCGGATCAGCGAATCGCTGCTCGTGCGCCGCTCGGCCGAACGGATCACGTCCCACAGCCCGATCTTCGCGTCCGCGAGGGTAGCCAGCCGCGCCTCATAGGTCATGGCGGCGAGCGGCTGGCCGATGACCTCGCCTACCAGCCGCCAGAACTGGTTCGTCGGATGCGCATAATAGCGCCGCTCGGCAAGCGAGCGCGCGCCGGGCAGGCTGCCGAGAATCAGCAGACGGGTGTCGGGCGCGACGTGCGGCGCGAAGCTGGCGTGGCGAACCGGGGGCATTTACGGAGGCGCTACCGGCCGGATATCCCCTGCGCAAGCCGCTTGACGCTTGACCGCAAAGGGAATCCCCGCTAGGGGCGCCCCCGTTCGAAAGCGGCGGACTTTCCGCCAAACGCGATCACAACAGCGCTTGAACATTGCTGGCGCGGATGGAGCCTCCGGAGGACGAATGTGTCCGCCGGGGTCTTTTGCTGTTATCAGGTCGGGGCATTTCGATGCCCCGGAGCTTCATCCACCGCAGTAGAGTAACCGTTCGCTCTGATGGGCGGACACTTGAAGGTGAAGCATTCATGCCCACGATCAACCAGCTGGTCCGCAAGGGCCGGACTCCGCAGAAGGTGAAGTCCAAGGTCCCGGCGATGGAAGCGAACCCGCAGAAGCGCGGCGTTTGCACCCGTGTCTATACGACGACCCCGAAAAAGCCGAACTCGGCGCTCCGCAAGGTTGCGAAGGTCCGCCTGACCAACCAGCGCGAAGTCATTTCCTACATCCCCGGCGAAGGCCACAACCTCCAGGAACACAGCGTCGTGCTGATCCGCGGCGGCCGTGTGCGCGACCTTCCCGGTGTCCGTTACCACGTCCTTCGCGGCGTTCTGGACACCCAGGGTGTGAAGGACCGCAAGCAGAGCCGTTCGAAGTACGGCGCGAAGCGTCCGAAGTAAGGACGGCTTTTTCGGCTATTTGATCATCCCGCGGGCGCGTTGCGCCGGGATGCTGTTGTAAAAGGACTTACCTATGGCTCGTCGTCGTCGTCCCGAACGCCGCGAAATCCTGCCCGATCCCCGTTTCGGGGATGTCGTGCTGTCGAAGTTCATGAACAGCGTCATGCTCGACGGTAAGAAGTCGGTCGCCGAAAGCATCGTCTATGGTGCGCTCGAAGCGGTCGAGGCTCGCGCTAAGAAGGAACCGCTCGGCGTGTTCCACGAAGCGCTCGCCAACATCCGTCCGAACATCGAAGTGCGCAGCCGCCGCGTCGGTGGTGCGACCTATCAGGTTCCGGTCGAAGTCCGTCCGGACCGTGCGCAGGCACTGGCGATCCGCTGGCTGATCACCGCAGCGCGCAACCGCAGCGAAACCACGATGGCCGCGCGCCTGTCGGGCGAACTGCTCGACGCGTCGAACAATCGCGGCAACGCGGTGAAGAAGCGCGAAGACACGCACCGCATGGCGGAAGCGAACCGCGCCTTCAGCCACTACCGCTGGTAATTTGCGAGGGCGCCCCGCGGCGTCTCGCAATCGCAACAAAACTTCCTATATCGGGGGCGGCTCCCAAGGCTTCCCCCAAAAACCGAGGAAAAGATCATGGCACGCAGCCATCCGCTCGAACGCTATCGCAATTTCGGTATCATGGCGCACATCGACGCCGGCAAGACCACGACGACCGAGCGCATTCTCTATTACACCGGCAAGTCCTACAAGATCGGCGAAGTCCACGACGGCGCTGCCACGATGGACTGGATGGAACAGGAACAGGAACGCGGCATCACGATCACGTCGGCTGCCACCACCTGCCTGTGGAAGGCCGATGAAGGTCAGGGTCCGGAACACCGCCTGAACATCATCGACACCCCCGGCCACGTCGACTTCACCATCGAAGTCGAACGTTCG
>ERZ781399.559-NODE-559-length-42321-cov-4.132210_pt1 | contig 42321 bp, 51 predicted proteins | sample MGYA00511014_ERZ781399 | MGnify/ENA primary metagenome ERZ781399 (study PRJEB29847, sample SAMN06458254) | wastewater metagenome | isolation source: Wastewater bioreactor | place: South Africa: Cape Town | study: EMG produced TPA metagenomics assembly of the...
TGCTGAATTGAGTTTATTGTGTGATATTATCGATTTATTTTTATATTCACATAATTTGAAAGTTGTTCTAAAAAGAATCATACCATGCTATGGCCAATGACAGAATATATGAGCAATAAAAGAATTTTAAAACAAATTTACTAATTAAAAGTTCAAATAAAATGATTGATCTAATAGTTAATGAATGCAAACAAAGTGACAGTATGAATAAACATGTCAATGGCGTGACTGAAATATATAGAGAATACGATTGATTTAATGATTCGTTCGTCTATGTGATCATACACCGAGCGAGTGCAAACATGCAGTTATATAACTTAACCGAGAGAGAAAAGGGCGAAGTCAATCGATAGAATGTTTCTTTTAAATCTCTCTCAAGTTGTACGACGTTTTTATTTCAATTATCACTATCCACAATCGAGTTCCGTATGGATTCATTCGACATTTATTCAACGTGTTCAATTTGGAGTACGAGAAATGATTTGTTTTCTAATCGTTGGTTTTCTATCCTATGGTACGAAGCTATCAGATCATCTTCTTCTTGAATATCTCGTTCCTGTCATAGCTATTCTATGTTTACAACAAACATTTGGCTCCACATTTTCTTGTTGTTATCAATTAACTATAGCCATTACACCATTATCGATATTTCTATTTATTTCACAAAAAATCGGACTTGGTTATCATGATTATATATCTACTGAAATTCTGCTATTATTCACAACTTTTTGTATTGCATTTACCTGTACGCAAGTACAAACTAAGAAATTATGCATGCTTTATAATGTCATTTATTTTATTTCGATTTTTTCCAACGATACAATGCCATTGACATTTGCATTTGAATTATTCAGTGTTTATCTTATTGGTATGATCATGGCTTTATTTGCTTCAATAGCTATCTTTCCATTATTTGCAACATTTGATATTGAAAATCGTTTTAATTATTCACTATCCAAATTACAGCAAATGCATATTCTTATCGTTCAAGCTTTCCTAAGTTCTGATAAAATGACAGCTCATATGTCACTTGCTAAAGTGGCAACAATAGAAAATCTTGTTGAAAAAGCTTTATCTCCAATTCAATCAAGAATCGATGAAGCTCGTTTCGAACCAAGTAAATTCTTACAACGACTAATCAATCGAAAATATCAACATATTATCAATCTAACTTTACAAGGTAAAATTTAACTCAAACCTATTCTTATCCATTTGATTACTTTTTTTTCATCTTCTTTCGAAGAACAAGAAGATTTGATAACATCTCTGATGATACACGTATGTTCACTGGAATTTATGGTAAAAAATTGCTCGTTCAATGATTATCATCGAGATTTTGTTTATGAACTTGAATCAAGTCTATTACGTGTTAGTACATGTCAATCAATGGTTATTTCGAGTTTAATTTCTCCATCGAATATAACAAACGAAGAATTTTCTCAGCAATTAATTGATCTTCAATCAGCATTTGATTCAGTTCGAAAAGCATATATTTCAGCTCGACTTTATCGAGTTCGACATGTGCTTGAATTTGGATCGACAATTCAATCGGAAGATCATCTTTCGCATGCATTTTTTCTCTTTCAACTTTCGGCTATCATCGAACTATTGAAACGAATTATGACGTTAACAATAACAGAAAATAAATCATCGAAAAAGAAAGACAAAATTCATCGAAGTCTAATCGAACGATTAGGATTGAGTTGGCCGAGATTGTTCTCATCGATTAAAAGCATGATTATCGTCGGTGTCGGATCAATATTTGTTCTTGTACCTCGTCTATCCAATGCATTCGAAAATGGCCAATGGATTTTAATTGCACTTTGTATGACACAAGATGATACTGTTGGCAGTGCGTATTCAACAATGAAAATGCGATTAATAGGAACATTACTCGGTTTGTCGATTTCTTTTTTTTTAATCATCGATAAGCATTCGCTTTGTCTAGGTGCTATATAGGCATATGTAACGTATTTAAGTGCTGGAGATGATCCATATAAAACATTAGGAATGATCTCACCATGGATGTTAATATTCGGCTATTTGAAACTAGTACCCAATTGGGGTTATACAGCGACTGTTGCTGCGTTTACACCAGTTGTGATTAATTTAGGCAGATTACCATTTGGTGATGCATTACCTGGTGGTAATTTTGCATTGCTTCGAATCGAAGAAAGTTTTGTTGGCATGAGTATTGCTGTTGTATTAACAATAGGCATTTTCCCTACATTTGCTATCGATTTATTAAAAGATAATATTCAAAGTAAAATGAAATGGAATTGAGAAACACAAAAGACCGATTTGAATACATTTAGATACACTAAGATCATGTTTAAAGAGTATGCAATCAATGCATTCAATCTACGATCAATTATTTCATCATCAACATTCTCGACAATCAATTGTTGATCTTGAATTAGAAGAAAATAAAATTGAATCTGTTATTGATTCTCAACGAAATGATTTTTATCGTTTAATCAACATTCAACGAACGCTAGTTGAATATGCGTCAGTCGAACCGACTTTGTGGTGGGTAAATAATGCTTTTTCAACTAAACGTTATAATATACTTGTTCAACAACAAATCAAAACATTTCAAATGTTACATAACATTGATACAGCAGTACGTAGAAAACGAAAAATAAGAAATAAATAATTGATTTAAGTTTATTTAGTTAATGAAAATCAATGAATATTCGGAAACAATTGAACATTTACAAAACAATGTCGCTGGTGGAAATTTTCTTCCTGATCTTCATCGAGAATTATCTGATTTAAGTCGACAACTAAGCGACTGTTTACATCAATGGATATCGTATTTTATGGTTACACAAACACGTGCCTATCGATTATTTCGTCAATGTACTTATTCGAATTTTCAAACGACCGACATTGATCTTGTTCGAGATCAACAATATCTTATTAGTTTACATCAAACTGTTTTAACATTACAAGTTCAACATCAACAATCATTAAATCGATTGTTAGAACATTATCTTAATCGATTAGCTGAAGGAGATACTTACTCAACATTTATACCATATTTAAATAATCATAAAGCTGATTCCATCTTCATTGCTTATTATGCGATGTATTATTCGACGACACGACTTGCTCAAGCAGTTTTGACATTGGGCGAAACAATTCATACAATCGTCGAACTTGAAACAACACGATTCTACCGACCATTTTGAGTAATGTTTTTTTTTCTTTTTCCTCTTAATTTAAAGAGAGAAAATAATAATAATTAAAAAAATAACACTTGGACATGTTTTTCCGGTTGTGAGAGCAAAAGTTTTAAACTTTGATCAATTTGACATTTTTAATGAGAATTCATTTTTTTTATAGACAAAGAATTACTAAATATAAAAAATCATCTACGGTATCTTTCTTTTTTTAACTTTTAAAAGCCAAATTAATCTTCACAAACATGATTGTGCTCACATTGTCATGCAACGAAGTTTTATCAAGACAAAAATTATGCTGAAATTAGTCAACGAAAACAAAAAAAAAGAAATCAGTATAGAAGCCACTAAATATGTCAGTCGTTCGAGGTGGCATCATGAAAAACATTAAATTGTTAGTAATAACGTTGAAGATATGGACATTTTGAGTGGTTGTCAATAAAAAAATTTTATTGTGTGGTTTTGTTTTTATAAGCAAAAAGCTAATCATAATGGCTCGTAGCGAGGCAAACATTTTGTTAACCGTGATTCACTCCATACATACTTTTTCAGTATAGAATAACATGAAAAGGACGATTCGGCGAAATAGGTCACCTTATCGACTACTTTTACATGACGCCTTTCATTTCAAATTACAAAAATAGAATGTCGTGCCGATTTTGTTTATTTTGCGCTCCTACTCTCTTCACTAGTATAAATACTGATCGATTTGTCAATTTTAATCCAACAATTTTCTTCTACTCATCAATCAGTTTAAAATGACATTATTCAATACAAATGAACGATTTTTCGATGTTCTACAAGAAACTCTTCAAACACTTCCATCGTAAGTGATCGATCTAATACTTATTACATCGAAATAACATTTGTCTTTTGTAGAATCGAAGGTTATGAAGATATGCCATTAGTATCACTCAAAATGACTGTTCAAAATCTTGAATCGTGCATACCGAACATTGTTCAAAATGCACATACTGCAACAGGAAAATCAGCTCAAGCTGATCAACAATTAACACAAGATCAGTCAGCTGCCATCTATTTCTATACAATGCCTGCTAAAAAACAAAATCAATCATTTTGTGCACAATTAAACAAATATCTTCGTTCAGAAGATCGAAACGAATTAATTCCATATTATCTCTTTCTCAAACTCTTCTATTCTGCTTTACATCAATTAGAATCAGTAAAACGAACAGTCTGGCGAGGAGTGAAAGCTGATGTTCGAAGTAATTATCCAGTCGGTCAAACTGTTATTTGGTGGGGATTCAGGTAACTTAATTGTTAGACATCTAAATTTAGATGAATACCTATATTTTTTTGGTCTTTATAGTTCATGTGTCGAATCATTTGAAGAAATACAATCTGATAGATTTCTTGGTTCGATAGGAACAAGAACAGCATTTGAAATTGAATGTATTCGTGGCAAATCCATCAGATCATATTCGTATAATGATGATATTGATGAAGTTCTTCTTTTACCTGGTAGTTGCTTTCGAATAATCAGTCATGCTGTTTCAAAAAGTGGCTTTTACATAATTCGTATGAAAGAAATCGATTCATCTTCAACATTTTTACAATTACCATCAGGAAGTCGATCAGAACAAAAAGCTAATTCAGCACCCTTGACAACCAGAAAAACTCTGAGTCCAATCGAAAATCTTAAGAATATGCATAAAAGTCAAACATCTTCATCGTCATCATCAATACCTATTTTGGTCGTCACCGAAGAACACAATAAAATGTTGAAATCGAAAAAACCCTACGAAAATAAAAGACTAAGGGAACAAATTAATGTTGAACGAAAAGAAGAATCAGTTCGATTCTCGAAACTAATGCTCAACTATGATGATATGCAGATAATTGCCGATGAATTAACAACAAATAAATATTGGAAAATGATTTATTTATGGGAAAATTATCTCAATGATCGACATATGACAATCTTAATGAATAGTCTCACAATCAATAAAACCGTGATTAGTCTTAATCTTGATCAAAATACATTAGGTGATGATGGAGCTTGTGTTTTAGCAACTGCTCTCAAATCAACATCTATTCTTCGAACAATCTATTTGAATGAAAATAAAATCGGTGATATCGGTTGTGAAGCATTAGCTGAAATGTTAGAAGTGAACAAAACATTGAAACATCTTGAACTCTCATCAAATAATTTGAGTGATCAAGGAATCATCAGTTTAAGTAATGCTCTTAAAGTTAACAAACATCTTCGAACACTTTGTTTGAATAATAATAAATTTAGCAAAGTCGGTGCAGAATATCTTAGTGAAATGTTAGAAACGAATAAAACATTAGTTACTCTTCAAATCGCATCAAATAATATTGGTGATAGTGGTGCAGGTGCAGTAATCGATGCTTTACAAAACAATCGAACATTAGAATCAATCGATCTCGGTGAAACAATGATTACAGTAAAAAGTATGCAAAAGATTGAAGAAATGTTATTAGCAAATAACACATTGAAATGTCTTAATTTGAACAGCAATGATCTTGGTGATAGTGCTCTGAAAATGATCATGTCATCATTGAAGAAAAACAAAACATTAACAACACTTGATTTTAGTCGAAATAATTTGAGCAAACGAAGTGCTTATGAATTCGGTCAATTATTGAGACAAACAGATTCAACATTAAGAAGTTTAATATTGAGTAATAATCGATTAGGTGATGATGGTATTTCATATATTGCAAGTGCATTGATTGATAATGAAAGTCTTGTGAAGTTAGTTATTGAAAATATTGATATGACAAGTGAAGGTGTTGGTCAATTATCGAATATGTTATTGGTTAATCATGAACTTCAATATTTAGTGCTGAATAACAATGAAATGGATGTTGAGTCAATGCAATTATTAAGTTACGCTTTGGAAAGAAATAAACATTTAGAATATTTATATTTGAATAATTGTGATTTGAAAGATGAAAGTATTGAATGGATTGAGAAGATATTCGACGAAAATCGAACACTACTGTCAATAGAAATGGTGAAAAATGATTGGACAGATGATGGTAAACGAGTTTTACATGAAGCAAGAAAACGAAACGAAACGTGTTCCGTCTATTTGGATTTTACTTTTCATTAACCGTGTGTTGTTGTTATTTTTTTATTTTTATTTTTTGATGAAAAGTGCAGTATTTTTAAGTGTTTTTTTAATTTTTCATAGAATAAACATTATTTCTGGGGTTTAAAAAGAAAATAACTCGTTTACGGCAGGTCCAAGCCCTCGAATCTTCACTTTTATTGGAAATAAAAAAATGCTGCTTAGATTCATTTTCATGAATCATTTAAACGAAACATAAAAATAAGTGTTTTTTTTTGCTGTGCGATTCTACGTGTGCATGATATAGTAAAGGAAAAACTGAAAGTTTCATTGATTTAACTATCGTTTCTTTTGTTTTGCTTAAAACTAAAAGATGAAGAGAGAGAGAGAGAAAGAGTGAAAGAAAAGAAAAGAACAGAAATCAAATAAAAAGGCAATAATAGTTAATAACATTTTTTTTTATATTAATTATCACAAACACAAAACACACTCACTCACTCACGCGCACACACACACTCTATATGCTTTGTCTTTGTCCATCTCATTTTGTCGCTATTAGTTTAGATCATTCAAATCGAGTGAAAATGCATAGAAAAATAATGTGAGCAAATGAAAACAGAACTGTACAAGAGAAAAAACAAACAACGAAAAGTTTTTATCACCGATTTAGACTGGCGATAGTATTGTTCGAATTTTGTATGCCACTATCATGACTATCCTGCGGATCATGTTCATTTAATGATGGTTGTAAATCAGCACCATTGGTATTGGCAAATTGAAATATTGGACAAGTATTAGCAACGACTTCGAATGCATCACGTCGATCGATATCAAGTAATTTTTGTAGAAAATATCGAATAGTTAATGAGGAATTTTTTCGACCTAATTCATCGAATAATTGATCGGTTTTCGAATGAAATATATCGTCTTGATCGAGACGAGGTATTAAATGTTGTTGTTGTAAAGCAATAGCTAATAAACACCAATCACGACCCATTTTATCTTGTTTATCAAATAATCGACAAAGTAATTGTCGTGTTCGTAAAGAAAATATCGATATTGGCAGATCAACGCCCATGATTAAATTCGAAAAGATGTCATTCGAACCACAACAAAGTAGATCAATCAAATCTTCATTGAAGTCAATCGATGAATTCGTAATTGGTTCTTTCGTCGAATGACAACTATTTAACGAATCATTTGAATGAGTTTGTTTCGTTATTGTCAAACGATGATTATTATTTCCATCGATAGCCGATGCTTGATGAACTCCGTATTGTTGCATGAGAGTTTGCACGATTAATTTCTGTGAATAAGTTCGATAGAACGGTGATGAATTGAGTTTCGTTTCAGGCCATACAAACGGAACCGAATGTGTAGATGCAGGCGAACCTGGAACTAACAAATTCACTTCACGTTCAGTGACAGGTGACGAAGCAAGGCTGGTTAACAACCGTCGTTTAGTATTCATCGATGGTGATATATGATGATTCGATGTATTCAATTGTAAATGTTTCGTTGAAATATAATGACATTCGATTTGTAACATCGGGCAAATTTGATTGAAAACATGTTCGATCAATGAAAGTATGTCATGAAAAAGATAGAAGATTTGTTCGCGATTTTGTAGTTGACCACGAGCTTTCAATTCGAAATGTGTTGGTTGACTTTTGGTTAATAATAATTCGATCATTCCGACGACTAATTTCGAGCCTTCACTCCATTGAAATAATTCGACATCATCGCCGCCACCATGTTGAACGAATTCATTCGAAAGAATTAAACGACGCATTTGAACTTGAATTCGAGGAAATATCGACCATAATAATGATGAAATCGTTCGACAACGAATTTCACAACCGATATAAATATATTGAACACCCGAACGTTTCTCCCATAAACCCGAAAGAATTTCCATTGTATTCAATTGAGGAAATTCAAATTCATATCCACCATTATCATTGATTTGCGTACAGAGATCGTATGCGTTGAAAATTTGAACGAGATCCATTGGATTGGCGATTTCAGGAAAGAGGTTTTTAATATCATTTAATGCAAATGTTTCATTTGATGATGAATAACGTTTACATATTCGTCGATGACTAAGAAGTCGTCCGAGAATATTTTGACAAAGCCAATTCGGATCAAAACAAATCAAATCTTCTTGTGGATCACCTTCTAAATACAAAACTTCTCCCATCAGTTGCAATTGTTGAACTAATTCTCTCATATGTTCATCGCTTGCCAGTGGATTTATTTCTTGTCGAATGGATTCGATAAATTGTGACCAAGTCATAATTGGTAGATGAGCGAACGTTTTTCGCCATTGTTGTTGAATGTGATATGTACAACGATCGAGAAAGACAGTTGATAGTTTCAATTTTTGACAAATACGTTCTTTGTATTGATTGAAACAACTAATGAGATTTTTAATTGATGTCGTCCAAGCTGCTCGTGTATCGAGAAGAAAGTTTCTCTCGTAGAAATCGAAATCATCCGAGTAACGAGCTCGAATTTGATTGAGAAAATGTTCGATACGTTCACATGTATAATCTCCTTCGTCAGTTTTTGTACAATCAACAACAAGATCAGCATGTGTACCAACAAGAACAACTTTAGCTAATTGACTACTACGACCATTGAGACTCAATGGTTCTTGAACAGATATTCGAACACGAAGAAATTCAAGCCAATAGATAAGATTTTGTTCTAATTGAGTATAATCATCGAGAATATTAAATAATATCACATGAATACAATTGAAATCTCCAATAAAATGATCATAAATTGAATGATATGTATCCATTCCAGCCTGAAATTTTCATAGAAATACGTACGATTGTCATGCAATTGATTTATGAAAAAGACGATAACTTACGAAATCCCAAACACTGTATTGACCTCCACCTGAACAAGTTATTTGTTGAACACCGATGCCTTTCGAATTGCCAAGATCGAGTACTTCTGTATCATCGAGAATAATTGATTTTCGATTACCTAAATAAATTAACGAAAAGATTTAGTTTTATGATTAGAAATGATTGAATCTTACTCATCTGTCGTCGATTACTATTCAATCGATTTCGTCGAAAGAAACTATTCAAAAACGAACATTTCAAACTATCGACCAAAGTTGTTTTCCCTAGAACAAAATCTCATTGAATCAAGTCAATTATTGAATTCCTTTTTGTACCTGAATCACAACTTCCGAAGATTTTTAATTTGATTCGTCTTAATAATTGTTTTGTCGACACAAGTTGTTCCATATAAACTGAACGATTATCCTATTCAATAAAAAAGAAGATCAAAAACTATTCATGAAATATTCAAAATTATTTGCTCGAACCATGCTTAGTGATTTTAGTAATTGAACTATTTCGATGTTTCCGTTGATTTCTGCAATTTGACAAGCAGTTCGACCGTCCTACGAAAAAAAAACAAGAATAAAATCGTAAAAATCAAAATATCGATTGAGTTTCTTCTTTACTTTATCTTGAATATTGATATTTAAACCAGCAAGACAAAGAAATCGTGCGATTTCAGTATTACCAAATCGAGCTGCTAAATGCAATGCAGTCGCATCTGCTTTATTTCTCATATCCATTCGACAACCGAATGAAATCAAAGTCTCGACAATTGGCAAAAGATTTTCACGACTAGCGTAATGCAATGGTGTTTCATTATTCTATTAGTCAAAAAAAAAACAAAGAGTAGATTCGTTTTAAATTCAATTTTTAAATTCTAACATGATCAATAGTATTGATATTACAACCAGCTTGGATCAACGTTAGAGCAATTGGTATTTGCTGACGTTTACATGCCGAATGTAGTGCTGATAGGCCTCGCTGAAAAGATTTTAATTGGAATATAAGAAGAATAGTTTTGAGTTCGAGAGATTTACTTTGTCTTGAAGATCTAAGTTTGCTTTGTTGTCGATTAGAATTTGAACGATTTCCGTGTTACGAGGTTGGGCGGCACAGAGCAAACCCGTTTCGCCTTCCTCGTTTAACAGAATGACGAAAGCTCTTCATCGAAATTCAGCTCCTATGGCCATACTTTATTTCGTATATTAAGATCAGCTCCTGCATTACAAAGAATTCGACATATCCGAGAATAATCATGCCAAGCTGCGGCAATCAATGGTGTTTCTTCTTCCTGAAAGAAAAAAAAATAGTTGTTGATTCAAAATTTTTCTTTGTCAACGAACATCATCTTGACAATCGACATTTCCACCTAATCGACATAAATGTTCGACCACATGCGGATGACCATATCGAGCAGCAACATGTAAACTCGTTTCTCCATTCTAAATCATCGAGTTTACTTTTCAGCAAATCAATTTCATTTGTCTCATCATCTTACTCGATTAGTTATATTGATCGAAACAGCTTTCTCATGGAGATAAGCTATTATCGGTACGTGTCCTTGTCTAGCTGCCCAATAGATCGCATTATTTCCAGACTAAACACAATCATTCTCTCGTTGATTCAAATGATCGTATCTATCAAATAAACACACATACCCCATCAATACTCATTAGATTTGCCTTTCGTTCAGCTAATAACTTAACAATATCCAAATGACCAGCACCACAAGCGAAATGTAAAGCGGTTTCGCCATGCTAGAAAACAGGCAAACTCGAACATGTTCGAAATCAATTCGACTCACTTTATTTTCTTTATTGACATCGATCGAAGCGAGATTGCAGAGTTTTTTTATATTATCAAAATCTCCATCTTCAGCGGCACATAAAAGAGCAGTTAAAACAAAATCATCATTATCCTTTGAAGAGAAGAAAAAGCGAATAGATTTTGTCTCGTGTTTTCTTTTTACTTCAGCAAGAGATCGACCGGATAGATTTGAATCGATATTATCTAAACTAACAGCGGATGAGATGGACGAAAGACGTAATTGTGACTAAAATACACAAGATTAAAATCGATCAAATAGATAAACAATCGTAGTTTACTTGTTTGAAGATTTTGTTACACAGGCTGATCGCTTTCACACACCTCTGTAAAAACAAACGAAAAAAAACATGTATTATTTTCAGTGATCTTGGAAAAAAAAGAGAAATTATTCATGCTGTATCAAAAATCATAATCCAAAAAAAAGAACGTCACGACATGCGAGGTATAGGTATAGACTATCGAACATATTCACACGAATAGAATACCCTTCTGTTTAGAAGAGGTTGTTGTTTTAACGATTTTTTTCATTTTTCTTGTTTTTGTTGTCACTTTTTTCAGTGTTCCTTCTTCAGTTTCTTCATATTGTATATTATCCGATTTTGAAATCTTCAAATTTTCATCTGTATGAACTCGATTTTGTACAGTTGTTCGAACATTTTGTCCGGTTATTTCATCGATTGATTCAATGACTTTCGTATCACTTGTTTGTGAACGTGAATGTTCATCCGAAACAATCTGTTCATTAGGCAACGGTGTTTTCATCAACGATACACCTGTATCCGATCGATGATGCGAACGTTTACGACTCGCATGTCCACCGCCATCATCATCATCATCATCATCGTCGCCTTCTTCATTCTCTTGAAATGTTTCCGCAAATTCGCTTGATTTGATTTGTCTCATTTCAATATTCTGCGGACAACAATGTACGCGTTTACTTGGATTGATTTCGTGTTGTCGTTCGTCATGTTCGAGTTCAGTTTCCGAATCATCCGTTTCGGAATATTGTCCTTCGTAGATAGCAGTTTTACCTTTACGTTCACTATGCTTAGCGGATTTGACGTTTCCGTCTTTATCAATTTTTTTTGTCGTAACTGTACGAAGTATACGAGATTCGCAATGCATCTGTACCTTCCAACGACGACGAGCAATGAACGATTTGAACGATGGCATATTGATTTGAGCATTTCGACGTTCTTCTTCATCTTTTCGACGACGAGGCTAGAGAAGAAAAAAAAGGCACGAATCAACATTGAATTTAGTCATGTAACAAATCAGTTGAAATTGCATACTTTAATCCATGGATGATTGAGACAATCGGCCACTGTTGCACGTTGACTAGAGACACGAGAACAAAATGAATAATTCTATAGAATAATAAAAATGAAATTTACCGAGGATTTTTAACGAATAATTGTTGAATGAAGTCTTTAGCTAAATCACTTGTATTCGCAAAGAATTCTTCGTCGAAACGATAATCAACTTGACTTATATTAGTAAAGGTTTCTTGATTTGTATTTCCAAGAAACGGTGAAGCACCACTCAATCTATGTATAAACAAACAAGAAAAAAGGATTAACATTCCAAGTATTCTTCGATTTACAAAATATAAGTTATAACTCCAATACTCCACATATCCGTTGCCAAAGTAACTGGCTCGAAAGCGATCACTTCCGGTGCTAGAAAATGTCAAAATCATGATTTATTTGTTGGTGAAAATAAATCGAACTCACCGACAAATTCTGGAGTACCAAATGTTTCTTTTGTTGGTTCGTTGGGTCGAAGTTTTCTTGAAATACCGAAATCAATAATTTTTATCTGTGTTTTATTCTTTTCGAGTAACATTATATTCTCCGGCTATAGAAAACAAATAAAACAACTGATTTTCTTTCATATTCAAATCTACTTTTAAATCCAAATGAACAATATTCTTGTCGTGCATATGATGTACACCTTCAAGAATTTGTAGAATAAACTTTGCTGCTTCTTCTTCATTCAATGCATCTTTCTCGGCAATATAATGAAAAAGTTCACCAGCACTAACTCTATTCAAATGCAAACAAAATCAATCAATTGTAGTTTCGGCTTGTCAACAATTCAAACGTACAATTCGAGCACCAATATAATTTCGTGTTTGTTTTCGAACACATCATGAAGTTTAATTATATTTGCATGTGGTGCAAGTTCGCTGAGTATTTCAGCTTCGCGTAGAATTTCTTCACGCTTAAGACCGCGTTTGCCTGCGATACATTTTTTCTTTCGAATGAATTTCGCAGCAAATTCATGTCCGCTGCTCAATTCTTGAACGCGTTTTACCACAGCAAATTGACCGCTAGAAAGAAACAGGAAACAAAATCAATTAAACATCACTGGCAAACATCGTGTCCTTGTTTGTCTTTATCTAGTTGAGATGAAATCAATTGTCTATTTGTACATCTGCTAAAGTGATGTAGGGAAAATTTATTGTAGCACCTTGAGGCGATCAGCTTTGTACATGTGTGTGTGTGTTTGTCTCACCTAATTATTTTTCGGTTTACTGCATATATCCCTAGACAAGATTTATGGATATTTTCTTAGAAGACAACCGTTATAATATTACAGAATAGAGAAAGAAGAAAAACAACAACAACGGCGACGACGACGAAGAATAACAGAAATGGTCGTGGGATACCTAGTGTTTTTCTTTCTTAATGATAAGCTGCGGATATGTGCATATACACTTCGAACGAATAATAACAAAATCTGAATACGAAGCGAATCCTCATGTCAATAGTTCAATGAACTATTGAAACTATTTGTTAATCATAAACGAAATAGAAGAAAAAAACCAAACAAACCAAACTGATTGAAGTTCGTACAATTAGTTTGCATACTTGATTATGTCTCAAGATTGTATCTCTTTCTCATCAGACAGATATTCTTTGTTTGATAACGAAACAAACACAAGTTTCTATTATCATCTCTTTTAACAAAACATCAACCGTCAAAAATGTATTTCTCTGATAATTGTTTGCGATATCTAATCATTTGTTCTGTTTTTTGTTTCTTTCTCAATTGCGTAATCTGATAATACATACAAAAAAAAGAAACCAGTCGACATTTTGCCTGTCAACTACATTTGCTTATCTTTTCTTAAACAAATAGACAAAGCGAACTTCGACGAGTTCCGTTGAACAAACCTTCCGAGATCATCTTGAATTTCATAGAAACTATCGAAATCGTCTGTTCGAATGTTCAGAACCATTTTAAGCTTGTTTGTTGTAATTAATAAATAACATTGCAAATAGATATCCTCATGATCTGAAAACAAAAAGACGACTTTTATTTATTTGAAAGAAGATATGAATATGTTTATGATGGCGAAATAACGTATCGAATAGACGGATTACTAATAGCAATCATCATAATGATAATCCATGCTACAACTACGAGAAACACGACCAACTGATTGAAAAGAATCGATAGAAGATAACAAGAAGAAAGAGAAAAAAATACGACCGAAAGGAAAGAGAGAATTTTTCTCCGTTTCTTTTTTTTCTTCTTTCTATTAGTAAGTAGTAGTACTCTCTCTCGTTGTTTTTTTTTCTTTCTTTCTCTTTCGGCAAGTACTGTACAGTTTATTTCTTGACTAGTATATGTACATACGTACTTAGTTATATTATTCGAGCACAAAAAAAAACGCAAAACAACTTGCTCTTTCTCTCTATTTGTCTTTGTTCGATTAATTTTGAAACGGAGTAAATTTATTTGATTTGAAATGAATTTTCGAACCGACAACACACCGTTGTAAAATGAAACAAATAATGTCAAATTCTATAGCTTACTTTCCATCGATTCATTAAAAGAATAGTATTGATTCGATTGCATTATTGACCTTGTCATAGAGAAAGAAAAAAGTTTCAACAAATTCGAGAATCAAAGTTCGGTTATTCGTTTTCTATCAGAAGAATTTCTGTTCTTCAATCGAAACCTAAGAAGAAGAAAAACAGATCGTCACATATTAGCAGCAACGATGAGTAAAATTCTACACCTCAAAATCTACAGTCAATATTTAAGTATATAAGCTGTCAGAAAAATTAAAACGAAGGTCGAAATAATACGTCATTTATCTTCAATTAAAATTCTTCTTCAATGATTTTCTGTACTGGCAACGAGTCGATTTCTCAGTGGGATAGTTTCTGATATGCAAAGAAAGAAAAGAGTACGAAAGAGAGCGAGGAAAAAGAAGTATAGATAATGTTAATCATTTGGACAGATTTATCTCAGGAGATTGTATTTAGTCAAGTTTTTCTGTTTAATTAAAAGTCTGTTCGAGATCAAAAAACACATATCATAAATCAATCGCTCGCTCGTTCGCGAAATAAACTTTTTTTTACTTATGCGTGCTCAACAAACTCGCTGCTGATGAATCTATGTTGAAGGTCAGATAACTAATTCTACTTAATGAGAATTAACGACGTTTATCTAAAGAGGAAAAGCCCATAGTAACGATCATTTCCGTGCCTAAACGGTTTTTTTTGTCCTTGGTTGACATATGACCTATGGAGAAAAGAAATGCATGAGAAAAAAATGAATCTGTATATTACCTTTTGATTTAAATGTGTAATCAATCGATTATCATTATAATAATTGTTATTTATGAATATTAAAAAAAACGGTTGAGAATCCGAGTGGTTTACCTTCTTATTTCGAAAAAAATTGCACTTATAAAATCTTCGACTAATACATAAACAATCATGCATTTGTTGTGAAAACATATTGTCAAGCAATAAACAAAAAGGTTATTTTTGTTCTGTCATTTTTTTTACAACTAGTCATCGATACGACAACAACATATTCACCATACATAAAACGTACGAACGAATCCATGTAGTATATCTTATTCAAAAGTAGTCGTTCTGTTTTGTTTGTTTGGAGTAGTGATATGAGTTACGTACAATAGATGTCAGTATCAACTTTGAAAATGATTCGACACGACAATGAATATATATATCTCACATATATGTTCGTACAAGAAGGTTAGAAGCGCAAGGTTTTTATATGTCTGATTGAAGTTTTTGGAAAGACGACATGATTTTAATTCTTCTTTTGTATGATTATGAATGTTTTTGTTTTTATTTTGTTTTATTTCTTAACGTGATAGTTGAACAACAAGTAGAGTCACGAACAACAAGTTTAAATAGGTTGAAAAATAAAAGAACGTTTGATGTTGAACGTGGTGTGTTTAGTACGCACGATTGGGTCCCGTTCGTTGATTTCGGTCTATTGAGAAAGAAAAAGATTGAAAATGCAATAGTAATTTATTTATTTCGAAATCTTACTCCAATTTGGACCACTACCACTACTGGCACCGCCTTGATTACGTTGTTGACCTTGTTGAACTTCTGAAACATTAAAATGAAAGAAAAACGAGTCATTTCGAATGAACATACGTTGATTTGGTCGTGAATAGAATCCTGATTCACCGAAACGGAATTGAACTAGTTTTTCATTTTGATCGTATAATTGGAAGATCTTCTCCACAAGTTGAAGTGATAATGCTTGTGTTCGCGATGGATCTGTATGATGCATGATAACTGTTTGACTTGGTTCTTCTAATGAAGCCTAAAAATCGAGATTATTCTTAAAATTCTCTCATCGAAATCTTTTTTTCTATACCATAAGTTCTTCATTGATAATCATCTTGCTAATAATTCCATAGACTTGTTTGACATCTAATTCAAACATAGCAGCTAATGTTGCCATGGAAATCGCATCATAGACAGTTGCATATGTGAACAAATATGTTCGTAATGATTCTTCTTTGATTTTATCTGTGAGCATTTTTCGTACTTGAACGGCTTGCGGCATAAGATTCCAGACTTTACTGTTCATTTTTTCGTTAATTAAAAAGTTCACACAAGCACTCCAATCACCGGTTTTCATGGCTCGACTAGCAGCTACAACATGTTCACGCATCGATTCAGGTGGACCAAAGACTGGTTGTTTTTCTGCTTGACGCATTTGCGTATGAAAATGTTTACTAATCGGACGTTTACGCGCACCGTACTCATGCGAAGCCATGAACGGTACTTCGATTAACATCGCCGAAACAAGATAAACACATTCAATCAATTCCAAATTGATATGCATATGAAATGGTAGTAAACGTTGTCGTTCTTTCATTTCTTGTTCACGTGTACGTTCATGATTTTTCGACATTTGTACGCCTTGTGCTAATAATTCCTTAGCACGATTGCCCGATTGCATATCGACTAACGCTTGATGTGCTTCACGAATGGCACCAAAACGAAACGCACATAAACCTAATTGAACGATCGTTCGATTGTATAAGATTTGTGTTGAGACGTCCGATGTTGTGATCGTATCTTGCATGTGACACATGAGCATCAAGTCTCGTGCTTCGTAATAATGATCGTGCAATGCTAAATGATAGACATGGCAAAGACTTGCACGTGCTCGAGCACGATCCAATGAATCTTTAGCATAGATATATTTGCAAAGACGTTCCATGATGGGAACCGATGGTTGACCAGGAGTTTTATCGTGTTTGTAATAGAGATGTTCGATGACAGCCATGTAAGCTGTACATAAATGTTGAGGTTGAACAAGAGAAATGGTTGTTGTTGATTGAGATTCAGATGTTATTTGAATATTCTCATTTGATTTCGATTCTAAATATGTTTTCAAAGTGTCGATTATTGAACAAACACGTAGTTCATCTTTTAAACGTTCGACATAGTCTTGACTATGTGCATCGGCATTTTGCAAGATTTTCGTGAATTCTTCGTCCATTTTGAGAATTGTTGTTATGACATCACCGTGAATACGATATTCGGGTCCTTTCTTAAGATTTTCTGCTTCTTCGGTGATGTTTTCGCTGATTTGAACATCGGGATTCTTTTTCAATAGTTCTAAGAGTTCTTCAATGAAGTCAAGCGCACGTGTCCATGTTTCGGGTTTTAACCAATCATTTCCCTTGTGATGATAATCGAAACTAACTGCGATTTCGACCAACAGGATCTTATTATCGATGCCAACGCCGAGATTTTGTTTTTCAACGTACATTCGAAGAATTTTCAAGCATTCTAATTGATCTCGACGGTTGGTACCACGTTTGCCACGCATAGCAATGATATCATTGAGTTTCTTCAAGATAGCATCATGAGTGATTTCTTCGTCTTTGCCGAATGCGACGAGTTTTTGAACCTGAAAAGTCGATGGAAGTGTTTAGTTTTTTGTTTTTGGTGAATGTGAATGATTTACATCTTGTCGAGAAACAGTTTCTTTGCCTTCGTCATCTTCGTCTTCCGATCGTTGAACATTACGATCACGACGTGGTTTCGATGGACGTTTCGATGCTCCTGTATCTTTGCTCTTTGAATCTTTACCGGATTTATCGGTTCTAAATTCTCAAAACTTTAAAAATACAAATAAAAAAAACAACAATTTACTTCAAAAATTTCTTGTAAAGTTCTTCGTTTGGTGCATCGACATCGATCGAAGTATCAGTTGATTCATCATCACTTTGGTCCCATGTGACATCACTTGATTCACTGTCATCATCCTAAAAAAACACACGAACAGATTCGAATCTATCGAACGATCATGATCGAATCATCGTACATCTTGTGGTTTGCCTTTAACCGGTGCAGCTTCTTCTTCATCTTCTTCGTCTTCGTCATCTTCGTCAACCGGTGCATCTTCATCTTCAGGTACTTCTTCTTCGGCAACATCAGGTTTCTAGAAAGCAAATTGTTGAGAAAAAGTTTTGTTTTCCTATTTATTCGTAAAACTAACTTCACGATAAGCATTGATTTCACTTTCCAATGGTTCTTGTTTTAAGAATCGACGGATTTTTTGACGTAGAGCACTTAAATTATTCGAATTGTTTTTCGAAAGTGTTTCACGCCATGCACGATCGCCCCAACACTGAGACAAACGAAATAGATTCTTCAAAAAATCGAATTCGAATTCAATATTTTACTTCATTGACGAAATCGTCGAGTTGTGCCAAGATTTTAATGAACGATCTTGGTAAACCTAGAACGCATCATTTCAAATCAGTGACCTAGTTCAAACACGATTTCTACCTTGTTTTTCCAAAATTCGTTTGGCTTTTTCGAAAGCTTTGATTAAATTTTCATAACCTAGAAAAAAAAACCATTTGATAAAAATCTGCATTCAAATTCAGAGAATTCATTCTCACATTCATAAACCAATCCGATATCTCGAATACGCATAGCATGTTTCGTTTTTTTGATAATCTCTTCCATTTCTTCATGTCTACAAAACCAACAACAATTCAAGAGAAGCGAACGATCTTGAACAACAAACCGTTTTTCTTTTTCACTTCGTACAACACGTTTGACATCTTCTTCATCATCACTCATGGCGAGATAAGGTTTTGGAGCACTAGATCAAATGTCAAAACGATTTCATATCATCAATTTGAAAATTCACATACGCTTTAGCTCCGGTTTTACCGGTGCCTTTTTTGGTTTGGATTTGAACTTGTGGTTCGTCATCACTGGATTCTTCACTTGATGAAGATCCATCCATAAAGAAACGATTACTAGCCATGATTTTTCTGAAATAAATTATTGGAAATATTGACTGTGATCTGCACTTTTTATATAACTTTCTCGTCTTACGAAAGACAAAAAAAAATAAACAATTGAATCCGGTTTCGGGTTTTGAGTGGATGGAATGTAGAATACCAATTTGAAGACGATGAAAAATAAAAATACAATCATCAATAGATGACACTAGTTATCGGATTCATCAAATATTTTATTAGATTTGTATTACGAAACTACAATCATCGATGAAGAAAGAAGAAAAAAAAAGAGAAAAGTTTATTTATCCTTTCTTAAATTTCCTTTTCAGTTTTTGAATGACACCCGGTTTCTTGTGACCATAGGAAATTTTAGTTTTGGTCTTAGTTTTTATTTTGTATTTTGTAAGAGCTGGTCTTCGTCCAACATGAACACGCCGATGACTTGATAGGCGATGAATAGCAGCTGATTCGATCGGAACACTACAATAAGCCATGATTACAATCACTATAAATAATAGTACGACGAGAGTTCGACAAGATAGATGCATTTTTTTTTTCATTCACAAAAAGAAATCATCGATATATATGCGAAGAGATAAAATGAATTTAATCACGCAAAAGTTAAATAAAACGTGTATTAAATTTCAAAAGATAAGCATTTATTTTTACGTCGAAAAAAAAAGAATGATTTGAGTGAATGAGTTCGAGAAAATGCACGGTATCGATTTTATACTGGATAGCGTGAGGAATCAAATTTTTTATTTTTATGTAATATAAACATACATGAAATTTAAAAAACTAAGTTAAACAGTTAGCGATGAAAACAAAAAATAATTGAATTGAGTCAGTTGAATTATTCTTGTTCTTTAATAAGGCATGAATGAACGGTGGGCGATATTTCTCTGTAAACGTTATTCTCTTTGGTAAACATACAAAAAGCTAATTTGCACTGTTTCAAATTGCTATCTCCGACGAAATCTCGTGTAATTGATCCACTTTGATAAAGATTGAACATAAGCACTCGTACACTAAACAGAAACATATTCGCGATCAATAAGATTTATCAGTAGAATTGAAAATTTACTCTTTTTCTTTGTTTTCATGTTCTTGTGTACTAATTTCTAAATAAACCCATCGATTTTCGAGATCGAAATGATCTGTTGGATTGCATTCATCAAATTGCAATCGAGTCAAATCATTATTATTGTTAAATGAATCAGTTATAGATACTTTCGTCTTTTCTGGAACTAACACTTTATAAGGATGATCTTGTTCATCATGTGTTTTAACTTTAACACCCAAAAACATTTTACATGAACTTTGTGCAGGTACTTTTACTCGTATAGGCGTTCGTTGTTTCCCATCAGCACTCAAGCGAGGTACTTTATTATTTTTTAAATCTTTTATATTGCGATAATGCCAGCTTTCTTTGGTTTGTGTCATGTTAATTGTAGTATTTTTGTTTTATTTTGCAGGATGCATCGAAGTGGTCGGAATAGTTTGTGTAGTAGTCGACAGAATGCTTTCATCCGTAGAAGCAGCCGCTAAAATTAAAAATAATTAGTATTTAACATGAGAAAATATATACGTAGTAACAAATAAATTTACGTGGGTCCATAGGGACTAATGAATCAAGAGTTACGCAAATATGTTCTGCTAGTTTTAATATTAGTTCAACAGCCAATCGAGGATTTGTTATAGCAATATTTGAAATTTGATAATCTAAAAACTCAAAATATGATTAGATTATTTTGTATGAAATTCTCTTTTATATACCCGATGGGTCATTTTGAACATAAGTTTGTTCAAGTATATGTTTTAAATCTGAGTGACGTACCAACTGACGCATCTGTTGTAGGCACTGTTCAGTAAAATCAAGGACTGTCGTTAGTCCTTGTCCATTCTGTGCCAATTCTAAAAAGGGCAAAGTGAGTATAGAAGGACATATTCTGATGTGTCTGTATACCTGTATCTGATGTATCGGCTATCGTCGTAGATTCACCCGCTTCCATTTCTAATAGAATTACATTTAGAAAATTTGAATTCCATCGAATCTTCCTCACCACTAGTATTTTCATGGGATGAATTTAAGTTTTCCGTTGATGAAGTTTTCACTACATTCTATTGTTTGGACATAATCGAGCGATTTATATTAAGCATTGTATCACTGGTTTCTGCGAATATCAATGAAAAATATTTTCTTATTTAAAAAGAAAAAATTTCTTGTTTAGATGGTACCATCATTATTTCGATCAACTTCCATGTCCGGTGTTGATACTGGTTCTGTATCTTCTTCTATTTATTTATGAAAATATGTTATTTAGATATTTTATGAATATGAATGATTACCGTGATCAGGCGATGAAACCATTCGTTGTAGACAATCAGAAATAAGTGGCAAATCGTTTCTGATTCCATTTGATATTTCACTTTGGTTTAAACGACTAATGTCATTAAAATCTGTTAATACAATAGAAAGATCTGAAATTTCTTTAATGAAGAAAAAAAACTGTAAAATCAACCTGTGAATACATTATCCAATGTTATATTATTCGGACGATTTTCTACTAGCGGAATCAATTCGGACAACCGTTGTAAACGTATTTGAATCATTTGACTGGTTGAAAGACGTTGATCCAATGCGTTGATATTATCATTCCACAATACAATACGATTATTAATAAATTCGTTGACATGCGCTGCTTCATTGTCATCCAAGCATATTTTAGTAGTATTATTACCAGAAAAAATCCAAGGTGTATACAGTCGTTGCTCTTTATCGTACATTATAAATATATGTCGCTTATAATCAGTTTGATTGCCAAATTTAGAAATAGAATTATCTTCTATTCGTTTACTTCGCCCAAGTTCAATAAAACTAATCGTACTTTTGAGTAGATTAGAATAATCTGATAAAATAACGGTAAGTAATTCTTTCGTTGGATTATTAAAAAGGTAACTGAATGTACATGCCATATGACCATTCATGGGATTGTCGACTTTAAATGCTTTCGAAATAAAATCTAAACATGCATCTAACTTCGCCCAATGTCTAAACAAAAAAATAGAGTCCGTTGGGGAAATTCTGATCGGAATTATAACAAACATACGAGATGCTATTAATTGATTGCCAATGCATAATCGACGACATTTCAATTGATAAAATGTAATTGAGAGAAAATCTTAGTTTTATTTAATATTGATTTTAAAGTAATCGAGAGAAAATGAGCTGTTGTAAAAAATTATTCATTACTATTTATTCCTTCACGCTATCGTTACACAGTGTAAATAAAGCGAAAAAAACCACGCATATATACTCGAGTGTTAACTCGGAATATTCCGACGCTCATTCCAAGACTTATTTTCGTTTTTCCATCGAGCAGTAATTCATAAAAACTCAATTTTTATATTTAATCAATATATTTTATCAGTGATTTTTCAGTTGGTTCTACTTTTAAAAAGTGCTGTCTACTGACATCTATTGCAGGAGAGAGAGAAGGCGAGAGAGCGAAAACACTGTATAGATTTCAATGAGAAAATTAGTTCTTTGTGTCAACAGTTTTATTAGCAAATAAATACAAAAAAAGAAATATAAAATTTGTTTTTAAGACGATGAATTTATATCATCGTCATTTTCGTTGTCAGTCATAGAAGCGTCGTTACTACCGTATTCACTATTTGGTAAATTGACTCTTGTTGGCAAATCATCCGAACGTGTGTTATTTGCTTCTAAATAAAAGATTGATTATTAGTCAATATGTGATAATTGATATTGTAATACTCACTTTCGTGAATAATCGATGAATACGAAATATTACTAATTTGTATGTAATCATTTCTTTTACGAATACAAAACCAAAATGCTAGTTTACATTGACGAAGTTGCCTAGTTTCGATTAAATCTTTGGTTATCGATTGAGTTTGATATAAATTAAACATATGAACACGTACACTAAAAAAAAGTAAACATCGCTATGAATAATTTTAGATAAAAACGAAAATTTCTTTACTCTTTTATTTGTCGTTGATGATCTCTCTCGGTAATTTCCATGTAAACAATTCTGTGTTCTTTATCGAAAACATCTGTGTTGTCACATTCATTAAATATTAAACCGTTGAGATCATTTTGACGATAATGACATTCATCATTCATTCTTGTTTTATTTGGTACAATCACTTTTAAATCATGAAATTGGTCATCCAAAGTAACAACAGTAATTGCAAGATATATAGTTTCAATGCATCCTTCGGGAATCTAATTACAAAAAAGATATTTCGAAAACAATCACTTCATTAAATCGAATAAAATAGAGGTTATACCTGTACTTGGATCGGAGTCCTTTGTGGACCTTCACCCGATACTAATGGAATATGTTTTTTCAATAGATCTTTGATACTTCGATAATGCCATTGAGATTTTGGTTGGGTTTTTATGATCGGTTCGGGGAGAGAAATATCTATAGATGTTTCAGTCGTACTAGATGTATCCATTGGTGATGATGGTTCACTTTTAGTAGACGTGCAATGATTATCAACTGAGGAAAGAGGTTTTTTCATAGACAAATCAAGTGGGGATGTTGGTGTCTTAGGGATGTCTACTTCCAAGTGAGGAGCTCGTTGATTCTCATTATCGTTAGTGTCTAAATCAAATAATAAAATTTTATAACACAACGGAAGTAACAAATATTGGTAATTACCGTTAACATCGCATGTACCGCACATATTGAAAGTTGACAGTTTTTTTTTCTTTAAATAATATCTAAAAGTATGAATAAATACATATTAGCAATAGTGTTCGTTTATAAGAGCAACGATTGGGTAAAATGTTGAGGGAGAAAGCCCACTACTTGAATATCAAGTTATTTGGGAAAAAACAGCTGAGAAAAAATTTTGCAATAAAAGCAATAAATCATTTGAGTTTACAAAGGCTTATTTAAACTAGTTTTTTTAAAAATATATCATGCGAGGATGATTCATTGAAAATAGCAAGAGGGAGAAAAACCAATGATGAATCATTTGTTTTTTCCACTTATATATCAACACTTTTTCGTGAATAATTCTTTAGAGTTCGTACGTTTCGTTCGTACTAGTTAATTGTATGATATCTAATAATTTCAGACCTTTTTTAATGCTTCCATTTAAAAACTAAATATTGTGTTTTTTAGAAATTTCCATTTTATTTACTGATATGATTCATGAGACATAATTTACAATACTATTGAGAAATTCCTTCTCTAATAATTTGATTTCAAAATAACGCTTCATTTATACTTTTCTTGTTGAAATAAAAAAAACCCAAACATATATATATGTATTAAATTACTTTTATTGACATCACTCTAATACTTCGTAAGAAATTACCGACCAGCGGAACGTTTATTATGAAAAAACGAATAAAAGAAAGTTGTAAATTGTTCCAGTTGTTCGTCTTTAATGATTTTTTTCGTAATTCTATAATGACGGATGTATTTCATCGTTAATAGTTAAAATTGTTGTTATTCTTGTTTTTGATAAAGTCTTAATTTGATCAGTAACATACGCTTCATTCCGACTGTTTGCCGAGTAAAAAAGAAAAATAAATAACATTTTTCATCTATGCCTTTCTTTCTTCGAGACTTTTCTAGAAAATGTTTTCTTCGAATTACGTCATCGATCAATTTCGCATACATAGTCTCTAATCATATTTTTTTAAAATCATCTTAGTGACGAAATAATGTTAATCAAGCGGTATGAAGCTGTTCTATGCATAATCATGTAACTATTTTTAGAAAGAAAAACAAATTATGATAAACTGAATTATAATATTAATTTTCTTCTCGAAAAATCTTTTAGTAAACAAAACGATATAGATCAAATGAGGACATTTTATTGAAAAAAAAACAGCATGTATATACAAAAACAATCGATGAAGTAGCATTTTTCACACTGAGAAGATTTGACAAGGCAAGTATCAGAATAGATTTGACTTGAATGAAAGAAAAACGGATTGTTCCTAAAAGCTATTCTCCTCGTCTGTATTACAATAATCTATTAGAAATTGTGCATATGGATTCGAGATTAATGACAATTGGTTGGCTTGAGTAGGCACCGATGGACGAGATCGAGTAGTCATTTTTTCTAAACAAAAAACAAATGATTCGATATTTAGTTTCAATTTCAATTCGATTCAACATACTTTCTTCAATAATAGATGAAAATGCAGGATTACTAATCGGTATATATTCATCTCCCTTACGAATACAAAACCAAAATGCTAATTTACATTGATTGAGTTGTTTAGTAATAATTAGTTCTTTCGTAAGATATTGATTTTGATAGAGATTGAACATATGAACACGAACTCTAGATAAAAGAAAAGAAATGTTTTAAAAAGTTGACCTTTAAAAAATAGAAAAAACCTACTCTTTGTGTCCCATCTGATGTTCATTTGGCGTGACTTCTGAATAGATTATTCTTTCATCGTCTTTGAAAAAATCCGTTGGACTACATTGATCAAACAATAGACAACTTAAATCATTGTCATGAGAAAGTTGTTCTGCATTAACATATGTTTTAGCTGGAACGATAACTTTCGATGGATGAGGTTCATTCTGAATAGTTTGAAGTTCAATGGCAAGATATATAGCTGTATCCATCTTTGGTGGAACCTGAAACATTCAAAAGCAAATATATATACTCCGATGACAATATGAGAAAAAATGAATAACATACAGTGACTCGAACAGGGGTTCGTTGTGGACCAATGCCGGATAGATATGGCAGATGGTTTTTAGCTAAATCCTTAAGACTACGGTAATGCCATTCACGTTTCGGTTGAGTAACAACCAAAGGTGGGCTGATGTTTGTTTCGATGGAAGCTTGTCGAGAGTAAGATGGAAGAGGCATACGACAACATTCACATGGACTTGGTGATCGAACTGGATAATGAAATGCTTTTCCAGTTCGAGATAAATCTAATGGCGATGTTTGTTCGCAATCCATTTCGTTTAAACTATCTGAAGAAAAAAAAATCAGAATGAATATATTTTTTTCGTATGATTCATTTGTTTTTATCTTTACCATCACATAATTTTCCCATTACGGTTAATTCGTAAATGATTATTTGAAAAAAAACAGCTAAAATTTATTTATCTAGAAAAAAAAATCAAGTCAAACATAAAGTTCGTTGTTCGAGAAAAGAAAAAGCAAAGTCGAAATTCTTATTTATTGCATATGGCCTTGATTCTCACAAACATATACATGTAAATACATCACCTGATTCCAACCGTGCGTGTGTGTTGTTACCTCAACAAAAAAAGTACATGTCGAAACAAATTTGCATTTTGATTGGCAAATTTTTCAAGGTGCACTCTCTTTCGAAGGAACAAAACACGTTACATAAGCAACGACACTCCAACTGCAACTGCTTGTTGTTGTCGTTTGAAAAACAGAAATGCGTTAGTATATATGCTTTTACCTTCATCTACGGCGTCATTGAGTAATCAAAAAAAAACGAACTATGACGATGGGACAGAAAGAAAAGGAAAAGGCGAGGCGCATTCCAGGTGGAAGAAACGAAAGCGAATGAAAATATTTTTCGCGAAAGAGAAAGATAAAAAAAATTCGCGAGCCTGCGTCAAACAACATGTTTGTGCGTCACCGGTTAGTAATACGTACTTTTTTTGTGAGGAGTGTGGGTGATGGCAAACATTCAGCATTTTCACGCATGAATAAAATAAATGTACGGTCGAATTGAGTGGGAATAGTCAGGATTATACTATTTGTTATGAAAGCATGACAAGAGAAAATAAACGATGAATTATATTGTATCGTATGAGTAATGCAAATATCTTAGATGATAATACAGGTGGTGGAGTTTTGCACTTGGTTAAATATCATTCGTTCGACTTGTTTGTCTTACTATTCAAATATTGAATGTATATAGAAAGAAAAAGTGGACTTACGCTGTGGGATAAAGATATAAGTGCATATGTATATTTATTGTATGCCGAACAGAAACAGAAAAGAATGTCCTTTGAGTCACGTGTAATCGAGAAATAGATAAGACTTGAATGCTGGTTTAAATTAAATGGGAATGGGATGTCGATCGAATGAAACGAAGGACAAGAAGGAACTAGTCGAATAAAGGCATTTCGCATATATATAAATACGTTTTTGTTCCACAACAGGAACGATCGTAAAATCAGTCAAACCCAACTATAAACCAATTGAAAAAACCCATCACTATAATGACGAAAAAAAACAACAATGATTTGAAATACTTCTTCGATTGATGACATAATAAAAATTCATCATGCGTCATGTCTGATTAATCACCGTCCACGTCTCTCAACTTGTGCACAAAGTGTACAGTACGTTGACACTTAATTTGCTGTATTTATATAGTCATCTCAATCATTTTAACGGTTGATTAATTGCGTTGCATACGAACTGTACTTCCTTAGAAAAAACTTTTCATGATGTTAAGATATTGGGTATAAATCATAAGTTATATTCGATTGATTTGGAAATAACCAGTAGAGAATCTGTTTTTTGCTCATGAGTATTGGGTAAATAGGAAATTTCTACGTTTGATTGTCTATATGAAATAATAACAAAATAGATAATCAATGTTCGTTATATAATTGCAAAGAGAAAATAGAATGTTCGAGAGATTTTATTCACAACTCAAATATCTGTTTCGATGTGACTAACTTTTTTTCCAAAGGGAAAAATCCATAGACTTTATCTTTTGTGTGTTTTTTTGTTTTGACAACAAGAGAAGATAATAGACTGGGTTGTCTTCTTAGTGGTTATAAAATCATGAGAATAAACCCACTTAATTGTCTGATAAAATATGAAAAAGCCGTGCAAATGAAATGAACCAGTACGAAATCTTTTGATTCTCGTTGAATTTCGATTTTACTTTCTTGAACAACATTTGAAATAGAATCAATTGAGGGTGTGGACATATCACATTGAGCATCGTGATCATTCCTATGCTTTGACAGATGTTGTGTTAAAGAAAGTGACTCCTTTACGTTAGACTGTTTAACAAACGACAAGCGTCATCTATCAACGTTTCTAGATTCGACAATTGGACATCGAATCGTTCTATGGAAAAGAAATCAGATTAATTTTTTACTATTACATTACATACATAAGAAATAGGAAAAAAACTTAACAATGGAGATTCTCGTTCCATTTCTGAATGAAATTGATTTAACACGACATATTTCATCAAGTATATCAAATATTCTCAACTATCAACATGATTTAATTCGACAAGAGAAAGAAATTGAAAGTCTAACACATCTTCTCGATGTTCTTCCAAATAGTTTACAACTAAATTCCATTCCAATAGCTAGTGAATTGTTCGATTATCTCGTACAAAATTCACCAACAATACATCACTATCGTTTACTATCATCATGTATGAGTTTCATGACAATCGATGATCGTCTACGACGTATTCAAACGATTATTTTAACTATTCTCGATCCTGAACAATCGATTGCCATACGAGAACTTCTTTGTAAACTATTAAATAGTACTGAGAGTTCTCTATCGACACTTTTAAATTTCGATTGGGAACAATTTGAAGCAGCTCTACGCTATCAACATGATCCAAAATTTATCACTTATATTTGGCATTTTCTTTCCAAACACCATCAAACAACACTCGAACATATACTTCTTCGTACATTACCAAATATCGAACAAAACGATGAATTATTTCTTCTTCTTCTAATTGAAATGCAATCGATTGATATTTTTCTTTCGATGCCATCATTCTGGCAGTTAATTCAACGATCATTAGGCGATCGAAATCCAAGCAACGATCGCCTACGTAAATGTGCTTTGTTTTTATTCAAACAAGTCTTGACAAATGACAAACAAAAGCATGTTGATTTACGAGATGAGAAATACGATCGATATTTAATATTGATTAATGACAAAACGAAACAATTCTGGATTGATTTCGTTGTTGTTTATGAAGCATTAGAAGACGGTATTGTGCATTTAATAAAACCAATTTTAATGAAATTCGATCGTTTATTAAATTTTATACTTGAACAAAGTATTTCTCTTTCTTTCTTTTTTTATCTCGATCTAAATTAATATTGAATTTCTATCTGACAGATTTATCGTTGACATGGATATTTATTCTTCTCGAACGATTATTTGCTAATACAAGTTCGCCGTTAGCACGTTGGACTGTTCGATGGTTTTTGAATTCACTGAAATTCCCCGATGCTGAAACAGAAAATGTAATTATATGAATAAATGTATAAACAAAAGAGTCGAGAGTTGATTGTCAGTGATAGTTGTCAGAAACGAAGGTCATTTGCCGATAGATGTTTATATATATATTTGTTATGTTTAGTTCTTTCTTGGCAATGTACTTGAATGGATATCGAATAATTTCGTCTTTCTCAAGTAAGAGAAAAAAATGTTGAGAGTTTTTATTGATTTTTTTTTGTCTTGAAATCAGAGGTGATGAGATTAATGATTCTCAACCGATTGAACAATGTCTCGAAGTGTATCTTCATCAATGGTTAAGTTCAACATCAAATCCAGGTTCATGTTTATTAACACTTCTCACTCGTATTCAAACGATAAAATGGTCTCAATTATCTCTCGAACGTTTTCTTTATTCATTTCGAAGATATTCTCAAACACATTCAAATCAATCGTTACTCAACGATGAACACATCAAAATCTTCTTGTCATTGATTTTAACACATTTTCATACGTATGCGCCCGTACTTCGTCTCTCGATTTACTCGTCAATTGTTGATATTGTTGTGAATCTATTCAATTGGTCGACTTGTTCGACATCGACAAATCTTTTACGATTTCTTGCTTATTTTGATCGATCGAAATTTCTTTCGAAAGATATTCCATTGATATCTCAACATTTCTCATTCGATCTTCGACAAATTCAAACTTTACTCGACGAATTTCTTTCATCAGAAGAATCGAATTCATCACCTGATACTCGTCTATTTTCCATCGATGGCGATCTCATTCAAACACGTCAAATTGCTTTTCTTCTCGATCTTTTGGATAATCAAAATGTTGATATTTTAAAAAGTCTTTTTCTTCCTCTAATGGAAAATATTCGAACAGTACATCAACGTCCTTATATGTCGACAAACAATGTTCGACGATCGATTGAGCTATTTCACTATTTAAATCAGGAACATTATTTTCATTCGACAAATTTCGTTAAAAATTGGCTTTCCGCTAATTTGAGGTTAATCGTACGAGAAGGTTTAGATTTTAGTAAAGCACATTGTGCAAGTGAACCGATGGTTTCCACTCGATTATCAATTGTTTTCTTAACTGTCGGTAATCATGGAGATATCAGTCGATTTCTACAAGAATTAATCAATCAAATAGATTCAATATTACAACAACAAGTAGAAAGAATAGTAAAGATTCGGTTGAAGTAGTAGAAAATTGAATTGTTTTAGTCGAAAACTACATGGCAAGCATATGTTCTTCTATTAGCACATTCAATCGATTGGCTTCTAATCAATCGAGCATCGGATTTTGAAAATGAATGGAATAATAAATTACGATTACTTCCATTATTTTCAAAAGTTCTTTCGTTACTTGATCAAACAAATGCCAAGTATAGAGCATCGAGATATTTCAACCTTTATATTCATTCGTTCTTTTTTTTTCTTTTCGTAATCTAGTATTTCACAAGCAGATATATTGATTGCAAAATATTTGTTAGTTGCAAATAGAATTTCATCGATTGATTGTTGTAATCAGATCGTCGATGATTTATTCAAAGCATCGCCAAGAGAACTTCCGTATATATTTCGAGCTATTGGCGTTCTACTTCGTCAAACACAGGTAAAACTAATTGCCTCTCTAATCAATCACCGTCATGCATGATTAAATGTTGAATAGACAAACAACGATGATAAGCATAAACTCGTTGATAATGCGATAAATGTGATCAATGAAATTGATCATCGAACGCCAGTCTATTGGCCATGCTTAACAACATTTTGTCAAGCTATTTCCAATTCAATTGTCGATTCAACAATGTCGAATGTGTTGAGTCAATGGTTTCATCAAATGTTAACCAAAAATAGTCATGTATCGGGTATTATGAATACAATTTTTGAATCGATCATACCGATTTGGTTAAAAGAACATCGAATTCAATCAGAATATTTCTCTCTTATTGTTGAATGTATAATTTTCGGGCATCTCTATCAAAAAGATAAAAAGTAAATCGATTTCAATGTTTTGTTTTTAATCGTAACTATTGTCTTTTTTTTGTCAGACAACAATGGCAAGCTGAACAACTTGTTGAACAGGATGAATCTATTTTTCAATTGATTATTTCAACACAAACCATTCCGTAAGCCGAATCATCTTTCATCTAATTTTGTCTCCACAATTTGAAATTGTTTAGTGAATATCGATATGATCGAAATGTTCGTATTCTATCTCAATTATTTCTTATTCATATTTGGCCAATATTGTCAATTGATCAACAAACAGATCTTCTTATGAAAATCATCGAAAAACATCGTTGTCTTGCATCGAAAGAACGTCGGCCACGTTTCTGTACAAATTCACTCGAACATCGTATTATGTTTCGTTCACTTCAATGTCTCTTATGTTTAACATCGATTATCAAAGATTCAGTACAAATAAAACCAAAACTTGCTTCTAAATTCTACTTTTTTCTTTTGAATTTTGCAGAATTTATTAAAAATTATCTATGATTACACTGTCGAAACATTATTTCGAGAGAATGAACCGTCACTTCGTCTACTAGGCGAATGGATTATCGTTCGATTAATATTCATTGATCGACAAACACGATTGAATGATCTCTATGCATATTTACGTGATGCACATCGACATCGAACAGGTACTGTATGTGCTTGGATATCGATTGCATCGCATATTCCCGGTCTGCTAACAGATCGAAATGAACAAGTAAGTCGAATTGAATTCTTTTCCAGGGAAAAAAAGTAAAATTTTTGTTAATTAGATTGAATTTATTAATAAAACATTTACATACATAAGTCCGCTGTTAATCAATTCGAATTTTCATATTCGAACATTTGCTTGTACGACAATGGTGAAATTACTTGATTTTATCGAACGACATCAATTAGAAAATCAAACACCTTATCAAGTTTATCAAAGTTTTAAACAAACCGATGAACAATCCGAGTAAATCCATCGAATTCTCTCTTGTTTTCATTTGTATATGTTTCATCTAGAATCGCTCGATATATAACTCGATTACAAAGTCTATTTCTCTATCAATTCGATCCTATTCGAGATTATTCACTCGAAACGATATTCTATCTACTACCAAAATTATCTCTCATAGCCGAAGATGAATATCTCGTATCCGATTGGTTCATTCAAATTAGTCAACAATTTCATTTAACATTTCCAATATCTGTTCATAATATTTCAATTATTCTACAATCATGTCCAGCAGGTATATGGAAATTAACAGCTGCAGGAAAAACAGAAACTACGGATACACCAAAGGATGAAGGATCAGCAACGATTCAACATAAAGCAAATCCTTATCCAGTTGTCGAAGCTACCGATGATATGGAAATACGCCGAAGTATCAAACGAACACAATTGATTGTTGTCGCTTCGTTAATCGACAAACAAACGAATCTCGGTGGTCTATGTCGAACTGGTGAAATCTTTGGCGTCAAAGAATTAGTTCTTGCGAGTATACGAGTTTTAGAAGATCAACAATTTTTAAATTTGAGTATGACAGCACATAAATGGTTAAATATCAAACAAGTAAACGCAGATAAAAAATGAAAATAATTCGTTTTTAATTATGTGATTCTTTTAGGTTCAAGAAAGAGAATTGAAAGAGTATTTAATTGATATGCAAGCTCAGGGTTATACGATTGTTGCTGTTGAACAAACAGTTAATAGTGAAAATTTATATGAATTCCAATTTCCTGAGAAAACTTTACTTTTACTCGGAAATGAACGTGAAGGTATTCGAGCCGATCTTTTATCTCTAGTCGATTCGACTGTTGAAATACCTCAAGCCGGTGTTATCCGTTCGTTGAATGTTCATGTTAGTGGTGCTCTTTGCATATCTGAATATGCAAGAAAATATCTTCATTTATTAAAATAAAAAGACAAGAACCGTGTTTTTTTTTATAAACTAAAAAAAGTTATTGTTTGTTTTCGTTTTTTTTTTCAGATCGAATAATGGGCTTTTACAATGAATTTAAATTGATGTTTATTACCATTTGCTTTCTTGGTTATATATTTCTAGTCAGTGGTTTAATTGTAAATATTTTACAATTATTATCGTGTATTATTTGGCCATTCAATCGAGCACTTTATCGAAAAATTAATTGCTATTTAGCTTTAGGAATCTGGAGTCGTAAGTTACGAATATTAACTTTGAAGAGATACCAAAAGAAAACACGATCAATTGTTTTTCTAATAAAGAGTTTACTTTTTATGCACAATGGTGGTCGAATAGTGATTGTGTTTTGTATATTAAACCTGATGATTTAGAAAAAGTTCGTCATGAACATGCAATTTTCGTGTATGTTCTTTGTTTATTTATTTGACGAGATTTTGCCTATGTATGAATGATGTTTAGAATGAATCATAAATATGATATTGATTGGCTTGCTGGTTGGATTATCTGTCAACGTTTAGGCGTAATTCAAGTAGATTGAATAATGAAATTTTGATTTCGACTTTGTTTTTTGTTATGTAAAATTAGGGTTCGAAAATCGTTGGTAAACAATCGTTGAAATTAGTTCCGATTGTTGGCTGGTCTTGGATATTTACTGAATCGATCTTTTTACGACGTGTCTGGGAAAGTGATCGAGAAACATTAGTTAAAGATCTACGAAAGATTCTTGCTGATTATCCGAAAAATTTCTATTTCAATGTAATTCAAATATTTGATTTTCAATTTTTATTAAATATCAATCGATCTTTCTTTTAGTTTCTCCTCTTCTGTGAAGGCACACGTTTCACAGAGAAAAAACGTTTGATAAGCATGGAAATTGCTCGAGAAAAAGGTCTACCCGAACTCAAACATCACATATTACCACGTACGAAAGGTTTTACACTTCTTTTACAAGGCGCAGAAAATCGAAGTAAGTTATCGGTTTTATTCTTCGATCATTTTTCTTTTACGACTATCTCCAAAATAGTCAACTTTCTAGTCTTTCTTCACTCAAAGACTGAATACAAGTAACTATTATTAATACACTATCTATCGAGCTGCACTAACACGCATTATTAGAAAAAAAAGCAAACATAACGAATATATGATCTAACGCTTGAAAATTGTTTTGTTTTATTGAGATAATAATAGAAATTCTTCTTTGTTTAGTCGCTGCAGTGTATGATTTAACCATTGGTTTTAAACAAACAGGTGCTCCGCCAACACTTTTAAGTATTATCAAAGGACATTCCTGTCAAGCTGAAATATTTATCAAGTAAATATTTAAAAAAATTTTAGAAAGAAAAAAATCTGCTGATTTATTTGATTAGCCGTATTCCCATATCGGAAATACCGACAGATGTTGAACAATGTAATAATTGGGTTCATGAATTATATCGAAAAAAAGACGAAACTTTCGAATATTTCGCTCGTCATGGTACATTCGAAGGCAATGGTCTACCTCGTGTGGAAGTACCTCGAAATTATTATGATTTAATTATCGAATTATCGTGGATCACTATTCTCGGTATTCCATCAGTTATTTATCTTTTGAAATTTCTTTATACAAGTTCAATTGTCGCACAAATCATATTCATTTTTATCATTTTTATCGGTAATTTAAATCGATTTTGTTTTTGTTTTTGAATGAAAATGTTCGTATTCGTTTGTCTTGTAGCAACGCTCGGCGTTCGAGCAATGATTGCTGTCACTGAAACTGAACGTGGTTCGCATTACGGTGAAACACAGAAACAGAACTAATCTATTCGAATTTTGATGTGATATGGAAAAGAAATCTTGGGTAGCTGGCTACCACAAGTCCAATCGGATCTTGACACCTTTTGTTCTTCCTATTTTATTCAATATACATAATAAAAGCCCATCTGTTTCCTTTAATGTAACAGAAAAGAAAAAGAAGGAGAGAGAAAGAAAAATCAGTTTCGTATTTATCTTTCTCTTTTTGTTCCTTTTCAATCCGTCCGTTAAATTTAAGTCATTTTCCTTTTCCCTTTTGTCTCTTCTAGTCTTTTATTTCGAATAAAACTGCATTTTAAATTTTAAGATCAAATAAATGCAATTCGATCGAAAACTTCTCAATAAACTTCAATCATTTTTCCCCGTGCAAATCTTTATTTGTTACATTTTTGTTGTCACTGGTTTGATTATTAATTGTCTTCAGCTACTCTCATGGATAATTCTCTGGCCAATAAATCAGCAATTGTATAGAAAAGTAAATTACTATCTTGCAACAATGATCTGGAGTCGTAAGAGATTGTTTATATAAAAACTAGACCATCGAAAAGCTTATTTAGAAGTTACATTTTTGTATTCCTGGTGGTCGTATTCGGATATTACAGTTTTTGCTGATCCGAACGATTTCCATAAACTCACAGATGAACATGCATTGAGTCTAGTCAATCATCGATATGAAATCGATTGGCTTGTTGGTATGGTGACGACGCAACGCGTCAATATGCTCGGAGTAAATTTCGTTCATTTTGTTTTGTAAAAATGATAAGTTTGATATTCTCTTGAGGGTTCAAAAATCGTTGGCAAACATGCGCTCAGTCTTATTCCGATTCTTGGTTGGTCATGGTTTTTTACTGAATCGATATTTCTTCGTCGTGTTTGGGAAACTGATAAAACAATTCTCGAACATGATATGCAGAAATTAGTCAATGGTTATCCGGATGATTATTATTTCAATGTAAAACAAACGATTTTGATTTTTAAGAAAAACAAAAGAGACAAATTATTGAGTTTAGTTTTTGATGGCTTGTGAAGGTACTCGATTTACTGAAAAGAAACGAGAAGAAAGTATGAAAATAGCTCGAGAAAAGAACTTACCCGAATTGAAATATCATATTCTGCCACGTACTCGAGGTTTAACTATGATTCTTCATGGTGCAAAAGGAAAAAGTATAGATTGAATATCTTCATTTCATTTCATTCTCTTCTGAATTAGTATCAAGTGTTTATAATTTCACACTCGCCTTTACAAAGTCCAGTGCTACACCCAAATTTCGAACATTAATGAAAGGACAAAGTTGTCAAGCTCAATTGCATGTTAAACGTATTCCTATAACACAAATTCCGTATGAAGACGAAAGTAAATGTGCTCAATGGTTACACGAAATTTTTCAAGAAAAAGTCAGAAAATAAATCTTCTTTTTTATCTAAAAACGTTTCTTTTCAGGATCGAGTCTATGATCATTTTGTTCGAAATGATACATTCGATGGTCTCGGTGTTCCTCAAGTGCCTTTAAATCGAAATTTAACTGATTTTTTCATTCAATTATTTTGGCTTGTTACCATTGGTATTCCGTCGTTATTCTGGTTTTTCAAATTTATTTTGTTCAGCTCAATTCTTGCAAAATTAATCTTTGCAGTGATTCTTCTTGTTGCCTATTTAATCATTCAACGAATGATTAATATGTCCGTTATTCAATCTGATTTGAAAACAAAAACAAAGTGAAATTATTTCTACGTCTATTTCGTTGTGATAATAAGCTATGAATCTCAAATTTTGGCTCATAGATTCGTCGTTTTTTTTTCTATATTTAGTAATTAGATTTCGAGATCTGAAAAACACAAATAAAAATAAAACCTCACATATTAAATAGCATAGAAATCGTGTGAAAAAATGTTGTTCTCCTATCCGAATATTCGTTGAATGAGAAGAACAAAGAGGAATTAAATCTCGTTCTGATATTTTATATGGTGTTTTATGATCATGATTATTATTCGTTTATTTAAATCGCACATGTCGAAGGCGTGTCGTCTGTGTATGTTTTTTCTTTTTGATGACAACACGACGTGTCATTGAGACAGAATATGATCTACTGGTGAGATGATGTCATCACTTTTCAGCCTGTCTGAATCAATTAGGATATGCTGGATTTGATTGCGAAGATTATTGAGCAGAAAAGAAAATTGAAACCTCAACAGTTCGATACCAGACTGATCTGTCGTTTGTCAGGCATTGAGAAAATGAACGAACATCATCTTCAATCTGTAAGCACAAGTCAACTCGTGATGTATGAATGTAATCTGTCAATTGCTTGAAATACATTGGGTAATAACACTTGAAAATGTTTATTGAAATAAATAGCATCATGTTAAATTTTCAAGTGTTTGATTAAGAAAATCAGATTTTGTCTGTTTTGAGTCATTAGAAAAAAAAACGAGCAAAACATTTTTTTAAACTGTAGAGAGAGAAGAAAAAAACGTTTGTACGGAAACTGTAAATTGATCAAAGATAATCGTGCCTTTTTTCTTCTCTTGATTGACGAATCATTCATCATTAGAGTACATTTCGTTTTTTCTCTCTCTGTTCACCAATTATCTTGATCGAAAAGAAGAGAACGAGAGAAAAACGAATCGAGATTGGCTGCGCACATATACACTTCAATTCATACATATAAATATATAACATACATCTCATCTTCGTCATGAAGAAAAAACGAAGCAGAACTAATCACTATCATTTCAGTAAACAACAACAACCACAACAACAACAAATTAAACGTAAAGCAACATCATCTCAGGTTAGTTGAAATAGTGCCAATCATCGTACTTGAGAATTAAAATGACGATGTCGGAGTGGTTATTACATGTCTCGATTTGAAAATTGGTTAATGGATTGTCTACTTAGAAAAAAAAAAATATATATATCAATTTCATATTCTCTTCTTCTTCGTTTTTATAAAATTTTTCATTTTCGTCTTTCATTTAGAAACGAATCAATATGGGAAAATATTCGTTAACAAAACGACGTTATTCACATCAGTCAAATATCCTTTGTACAAAACAAGAAACAACATTGATATTTAATCAAATCGAACATGTGAATAGTACAATTCGTTTAAAGCATACATCCTTTCGACCACTTGCCGCTTCAACACCATACGATATTGAACAATCAAATCCATTCAACGATGGCTCCCCACGTAAGTTCAATTACACATTTTGATTGACATATGTGTATTTCTGCTTTTGTTTTCCCTTTAACTAGTTTCTCTGATAAAAAATCCACGCGTATCGTTAACACCGCCGATTTATAGTAGTACACCGAAATTAACTCTTCGTCAAACAACAAATAACAGTCACGGTCGATCGACATCATCGTCATTCAAACAAAAACTTCTTCTCGATCATCAACCATCGATTCCGATTATATCTCAACGTCGATTACAATTCACACCTAATTCACAATCATTCGTGCGATATTCCAATGATGAAACAAAACAAATCAATATTAAAAATATTAAAATATGGTTATTGTAGGACGAAAATTATATTCTCGAATTGAATATGTAAATGTTTTATAAAAATAAATCTGCAAATTTTGTTTTAAATGAATTCCATATCGATGTTATTTTTATCTATCTATCTATCGATGAGGAGAGGAAGATTCATAAATGCGTATATAATCAAAACACAGTTGGATATCAATATAAATCAAGCGGAAGACAATGATACGTAGAGGCGTCATTCATTGATTCTTTTCTAAGAGAAGGACAAGACGAATTGAGTTGAAGTGGATTCGAAATATCAACGAAAATGGATAAGTACATCGGTATCATGCCGATTTTCTTTGTGCATTCAACCGATAATAGAATAACTATATGAATGAAGCTTATTGTTTCGTCTTAATTTGGCCTAAATTAAGATGTTTGTTTGATGACTGAAATTATACTCTTGAAAACTAGGCAGGAGATAAGCAAATTAAGACTATACGTATTGTGTTCTTTGATTCGAATGAGACAGAATATCAGAATTTATTTGAGATGTACAATAACAGACATAAGAAAAATATCTGACGATCGATATATTATTTGTTCTAAAAAAATAACAATGTAAACAACTTGAAAATCAAGAGGAGATTACATACGATTGAATCACGAATATGATCAATATGATCGATATCTTGAAATGCTTCGTGCCATGCTTGTTTTTCCTATAATAATTCAAAATGAATATTGCAAATTTGAATATCGATGCTTACGTCTTTCTTCATGTTTTCATAACGTTCGATTTCAGCATAATACTTCGGTTTTGTTATTCCAAAAAACCAAGCTAACCGTTCGCCAGCTTCACTACAAGCCGATAGACTTTTTCTCGCCGAAGATTTCATACCAGACCACATTCGTGAAATGGTTTTCATCTGACTCTAATCAATGATAGTTAACCGTCAAAACGATTGAGTTCTTATTTGTGTTTCGATAACTTACTGGATTCAATTCGTCGGATTGTTTTTCATTGACTTTTTCCATTATCTTAAATATATATAACTACAACAAATCGCATTCTGTTCAGATAACTTATTATTTTTCTGTTTATTATTCATACAAGAATTAAAGAAGAAGCGAAAAACAAAACCACTGTTACACACATATTTATATATATGGAGAAAAACAAACGAGCGAGAAGATATTAATCTCGTGGTTCAACTTCAACGACAACTGCACTTGCAGCCACATCGTAGCTTGTCTGTCGATGTTGTGATGTGAATAAAGCGATTATAACAGCTGGAAAAAGAAATGTCGCCATAACACTTTTGAAAGATGAACGAGTAAACGCTCTACGAAAGACAATCAATTCGTTTTCAGACTTATTTGCTAACTGAAATCTTACGCTCCAATATTCAACATAGTACCAGGATCGATGGTAACATCACCATTGTCTGCTATTTGTACTTGATCACATTTGAGAACACGAAGACGAAACAGACGTTTGCCTGGCGTAGCACCGTAACGTGAAAGACAGAAAGTCTACAAATGAAATTGATTTTGAGGGTGTTGAACTCAAAAAATCAAAGACATACTTCAAAACCGATACTTGCTACGAGATAGATCAATTCAATACAGAGAAGTTCTATTGGAAATGAAAATGATTCTTCATAGAGTAAATTCGAGATCATATAGGTCAATGTAAGTCGATTTTCGTCGATTAAATTAAATTGATTTGAAAGAAAAAAAAGAATTAGAATTCTAAAACCAACAGTCAAAAATTAATAAATGAGAAATAGTAAATCAATACTTGAAAATATGCAAGAGAATAAAATCGATAACTTCAGCAAGAGATCGACGCCATACGGATCCGATTTTCAAACGAGCTAGAAAGATTTCATGAATAATAAGTTCTTTTGTTCTATGCACAAACCATTTCGAATTTCTGCTAGAGGATCATACGATCGAGACTGATTCGATTCTGATAATAATGTAAGAAGATTTGAACTTGTTATAACAGGTATTTGTTGAAAAAATTGTTGAGTCGAATTTAACAATAATATACTGAAAGATAAATGAATGAAATCACCACAACGATAAAATTAAACTATTTGAATTACTTGTAATAATTCATACAACTTGAATGCCAAGTATAATATGCTTGTTGCCATTTAGCAACCAAGTCAGCATATTCTTCGACTGTCATCTCTTTTGGTTTGTCACTACTCATTTTGAGAAATATACAAAGTTAATTATGTAAAACTGATTGAGATACTAGTTGAAACAAATCTTTGTATTCAAATCAACATACATTTACATACATGAAGACACTATCTGTTATTCGGCTGGACTCTTTTCCGTACAATCATAAAGAAATCAGAATGGCGACATCTTTCTTCAATCAAACATTTGTCGTTACTATTCATTTTCAATTTCAAAAAGTGGTGAAAAACAATGTTCTTTTATTTTAAAATTAAAACTAAGACTAGGGTTTAGGTTGGATTTGAAAGACATAAACTTGATTATTTGGTAGTTTGAGATGAAGATTTTCGTTTGCACGTAGTTCTAATTGAATCGATTGATCGATGAATACTTCTTTGAGAATATATGTTTTCGATGTATCCAAACCAATTCTTGACCAAACTTCATTGGGTATAGCAACTTGAATATCATACGTATTGTAAAAATCAAAATTAAGTATGAATAAAAGTTGTTCCTCATTTTCAACATAACGAATAAATGAAAAGATCTTTTTTGTATCATAGAATTCATGATTTGCATATTGTAAATCAGCTAATTTCGATGTAACTGAATGTATTGCTTTATGATCAAGAACTAATTTATTTAAAATTTCGTAGAATGACCGAAGAGCCTTTTGTGTAATTGTCAATTGACCACCATCGCATTCACCATTGTTATACCAAGCTTGATGTTCAGGAATACCCTAGAGAATAAAATTAAATTCATTGAAAAGACTTGAATTTTTTTTTTTTGAAATAAAACTTACCCAATAATCGAAAATCGTTGTACGACCATCAGCACCTTGAAAACCTTTCGGTCCAACACTATCGACACCCACTTCTTGTCCAAAATAGATCATCACTGGACCTGAATGCATAACAGCTGTACAAACAGCTGCAGGTATTGCTTTCCATGGATTTCCTGCGAATTGTTTAGCTGCAATTCTGAATCGAAAACATGTCACATCAAAATCAGCAATTTGTTTTTCTTAATTTTATTTACCGAATTTCGTCATGATTCTCAAGAAATCTTAACAGACGACTTTCAATATGTTTTAAATCATTATGAGCACGTGTTATCTCATTACAATTGCCAAGAGTCGAGCCTTCTTCTAATAACCATCGTAGACAATCATATAAGCCAACTTTATCATA